>Ga0160456_100205_pt1 | contig 37100 bp, 32 predicted proteins | sample HID1972K_E6MG_FD_108261 | JGI IMG/M metagenome (GOLD analysis project Ga0160456, IMG submission 108261) | Enriched pill bug-associated microbial communities from UW Madison campus, WI, USA - HID1972K_E6 MG | ecosystem: Host-associated > Arthropoda: Insects > Digestive system > Unclassified ... | reverse complement strand
TCATGCCTCCAGGCGAGGTCCACGAGATCCGTGGGATAGCAGCTGATATCGATGATCATTGCAGTCGATCTCCTGATAGCGGGGAAGGGAGCCTTGCGGCTCTCGGCATCCACGTCCCGGGCAATCGGCCGTTGCTATGCGCAGGATTCGCGCATTCCCTCGCCTGTTCGCATCCGGCCCGGGTGGGTGGCTGCTGAGGGCGAGTATTGGAAAAGGGGGAGGGGTTCGTACAATATTAATTGAGCGGGGTGGTGATATGCGTTCGATATGGCTGCATCAAGATCAAAAGATCGCAGCCTTCGGCAGCTCCTACACCGTTCAATGTAGGAGCTGCCGAAGGCTGCGATCTTTTGATCTTCAATGGTTGTGCCAGCGCTGTCGTCAGGATTGCGTCCGCATAGCCAACTGTTTGATCGCTTCAACCACCGGCGCCACACGCTCAGCCTGCCCAGGCGGCCACACCGCGTAAAGGTTGTAATGCGCGGCAATCTGCGCCTCGTTCAGCGCCACCAAGCGCCCACTGCGCAGCGCATCAGCCGCCAGTAATCCACGCACCAACCCTGCGCCAACGCCAGCTTCTGCAGCGGCGATAAGGTTGGCCGCGTTATCAAAAATCACCCGCGCCGGTGGTTCGCTCGGGGTCATGCCGGCGGCATCCAGCCACGGAATCCATGAACGCCGCGTATAACCCAACAACGGTAATTGGAGAATCTGCGCCGGGCTCAACGGCACCTGCAAACCATAGCGTTCCAGCAGATCAGGCGAAGCCACCGCCAACACCCGATCGCCACAAATCTGCGTGATTTCGCAGTCGTCCCAATCGCCGTAGCCGTAGCGCAACGCCAGATCAACCCGCTCAAACGTGCTGCGATCACTGCGCGGCATCGACAGCAACGTCACCTCGTAATCCGGCAGCTCGTCGAGCAACTGCGGCAGGCGTGGATTGAGCCAGCTCTGCGCCAGTTCGCTGTCGGCATCCATAGTCAGGCGCTGCGCGACGCTGCGGTTTTTCACCGACGAGATCGCCCGATCAATCTGCGCCAGACCGTCCGACAAGACACTGGCAAACAACTGCCCGGCATCGGTCAGGTTGCTGCCACCACCCTCACGCACGAACAACGGCTGGCCAATGAAATCTTCCAGCGCACGAATCTGCTGGCTGATCGCGCTGTGGGTCAGATCGAGTTTGCGCGCAGCGCTGGAGAAACTGCCGCTGCGCGCGGCGTGGATAAACGCGCTCATGGACTGCACCGACGGGTATCGCTTGTACATGTTGTTAGTCCTGCTTACAGCGGTTGGCAGAAATCGTCGCTGGCCGCGTGTTGCTCAGGGTTCCAATAATCGGTCACCAGGCCCGCACAAAGACGGGCCGCTCTTTTGGAGCCTGACAATGATTGCATTCACGGTTAACGGCGAACGACGCGAGCTGGATGAAGCGTCCTCCTCCATGCCCTTGTTATGGGTACTGCGTGATCAACTGAAACTCACCGGCACCAAGTTCGGTTGCGGTATGGGCCTGTGCGGTGCCTGCACCGTGCACCTGGACGGCGTCGCGGTGCGTTCCTGCCAGTTGCCGGCGGCCGCCGTCGCGGGCCACAGCATCACCACCATCGAAGGCTTGTCGCCAACGCAAAACCATCCGTTGCAACTGGCCTGGGTCGCCGAAGATGTGCCGCAATGCGGCTACTGTCAATCCGGACAGATCATGTCCGCCGCCGCGCTGCTCAACACCGGTGCGGCGGTGACCGACGATTCGATCCGCAATGCGATGTCCGGAAATATCTGCCGCTGCGGCACTTACGGACGTATCAACAAAGCGATCAAACGTGCGGCGAATGCGCCGAAGGAGGCGTGATGAGCCCCATTGACGACAGCCGCATTGAACTGCCGCGCCGGGTTTTTCTCAAGCAAGCGGCGACCATCGCTTCAGGTTTGGCAATTGCCCTGTATCTGCCGAGCGCAATAGCGGCGACTGACCCGAAAGCCCCGGCTCCGGCCAGCGAGTTCGAACCGAATGCCTGGGTGCGGATCTTTCCCGACGGCACGGTGAAACTGGTGGTGCACAAGCACGATTCCGGCACCGGCACGCACACCGCGCTGGCCGCGTGCGTGGCGGAAGAATTGGACGTCAACCCGCTGACCGTGCAGGTGATCACCCCGGAAGATCCGTTCTTCGAAACCTACATTCATCCGGTCTGGAAAGTCTTCTCCACCGGCGGCAGCACCAGCGTTTCTCTGGAATACGATCGCCTGCGCATGGCCGGCGCCACGGCGCGGGCGCTATTGATCACCGCTGCCGCGAAACAGTGGAAAGTCAGCCCCGACAGTTGCACCACCGAGGAAGGTCGAGTGATGCACACGGCGAGCAAGCGCAGCCTCGGTTATGGCGAACTGGTCGGCGTCGCGGCGAATCTGCCCGCGCCGACCAACGTCACGCTGAAGGATCCGGCGCAGTTCAAGTACATCGGCAAACTGCGGCATAAACGCGATGCAGCGGCCAAGGTCTGCGGGCGTTTCAAGTACAGCATCGACGTGCAATTGCCGGGCATGCTGGTGGCGGTGATCCTGCGTGCGCCGGTGGTCGGGGCGAAGGTTGTCAGCGTCGATTCGGCGGCGGCCCTGCAAGTGCCGGGCGTGCGTAAAGTGCTGGCGATTCCGGGCCGCCCCGATGTGCTCGGCGGCAATCTGGAAGGCGTCGCGGTACTGGCGGACACGTTCTGGGCCGCGCAGCAGGGCCGCAAAGCGCTGGAGATCCAGTGGAGTGACTCGCCGCTGGCCGGGTTCGACAGCGAGCAGCTATTCAGCGCTCAAGCCAAGGCCATCGGCGATCCGACAGCACAAACCGTCAAAGCCATGACCCAAGGTGATGTCGCGGGACAATGGGCGAGCGCGGCGCAGCTGATCGAAGCCGATTACACCATGCCCTACAAGGTGCAAAACCCGCTGGAACCGATCTGCATCACCGCGCAGGTCAAGGACAAGGCGATCACTTATTGGGGCGGCGTGCAGGTGCCGTCCTCGGCGCTGGAAGCGGCGCAAACCGTGTGCGGGATCGACAAGGCCAACGTGACCATTCATGAGTTGGTCTCCGGCGGCAGTTTCGGTGCGCGGGAGGCCAAATACTGGTTGTTTGAAGTCGCGTATCTGGCGCAGAAAACCGGCGTGCCGGTGAAACTGCTCAACAGCCGTGAAGATGAAATGCACGCGCTGTTCTATCATCCGGCGACGCTGCATCGGGTCAAAGGCGCGCTCGACGCCCAAGGCAAACTCAGCGCGCTGCAACTGCACGCGGTGTCGCCGGCCTCGCCGGAGCAGTGGGAGCCGGGGTACTTCGAACGTCCAGACAAGATGGATTACAGCACCACCGAAGCGATCACCGCGTGGGACTTCGCCTATCGCCCGCCGCATCTGCAGCTGAATTGGGTCAAGCACGAAAGCAACGTGCCAAGCGGTTGGTATCGTTCGGTGAGCTTTATCCCCAACGTGTTTGCCGTCGAGAGCTTCATGGATGAGCTGGCGCATGCGGCCGGTGCAGATCCATTGGCGTTCAGGCTGGCCAACATGCAGGAAAGACCTCGCCATGTGGCGGTACTCAAACAAGCCGCCGAACGTGCCGGTTGGGGTAAACCATTGCCGCCGGGCACAGCGCTGGGGATCGCGACCAATCAGGGCTACACCAGTTTCATCGCGGTGGTGGCGCGGGTTTCGACCGTTGACGGCAAGCCGAAAGTCGAGAAGCTCACCTGCGTGGTCGATTGCGGTTTGGCGGTGTCGCCCGGCGGCGTTGAAGAGCAGATCTACGGCGGTTTGATGTGGGGTTTCGGCCACGCGTTGTTCGATCGGCTCGATATCAAGCAGGGCCGGGTGGTGCAGAGCAATTTCCACGACTATCGCGTCACGCGCATGTCCGACATGCCGGCCACCGACATCCTCGTGCTCGACGGTGAGCCGAGCAAACCCGGTGGTGTCGGCGAATTGGGCAGCCCTTCGGTGGTGCCGGCCATCGCCAATGCGTTGTTCGCGCTGACCGGCGTGCGCCAGCGTTCGACACCGCTGAGTCTGGGGTAAGCCGCCATGGACTTGCGTCTACTCCGCTACTTCATGGCGCTCGCCGATGAGCTGCACTTCGGTCGAGCCGCCGAACGCCTGCACATCTGCCAGCCACCGCTGAGCCAGCAGATTCGTTTGCTGGAGGAAGAACTCGGCACGCCGCTGTTCGAGCGCAGCCATCATCGGGTTGAACTGACCGCAGCGGGGCAGATGCTCAAGGAGCAGGCGCCGCTGGTGTTCGAACAGCTCGAACGGGCGCTGGACCTGACGCGACAGACCGGGCGCGGGCAATTGGGCGAGCTGGAAATCGGCATGATCAGTTCGGTGATGGTCGGCGTGCTGCCGCGAGCCTTGCACCTGTTTCGCGAGCGCTACCCGCAGGTCAACTGGCGATTGCACGAGATGACCCCGGCAGCGCAGGTCAAGGCGTTGAAGGAGAAACGTATCGATGCCTGCGTGTTTCGCGTCGGCTATGACGACCCGTTGTTACGCAATGAGTTGCTGATCTACGAGCCAATTCATGTGGTGATGCCGACGGACCATCCGCTGGCGCAGCGCGAGGTGCTGGCCCCGGCGGATCTGGCGCAGGAGCCGTTTGTGGCGCTGGAATTGAAGCAGTCGCGGTTCGCCAATTTTCTCTATCAGTGCTGCATTCAGGCCGGGTTCACCCCGCAGATCCGTCAGCAGGTGATCGAGGTACAGACCTTGCTCAGCCTGGTGCGCGCCGGGTTTGGCGTGGCGCTGTTGCCGGCGTCCATCGAGCAATTGGCGCCGGCGGGGCTGGTGTTTCGGCGGTTGACGCCGGCGTTGCCGGAGGTGCCGTTGTATGCCACTTATCGCGCCGACGATGCTTCGCCAGTGCTCAAGCTGTTTCTTGACACGCTACGGGAACTCAAGACGCAAAATTCGAACTGAAATCCAATCCCTTGTAGGAGTGAGCCTGCTCGCGATAGCGATGTGTCATTCAACGGCTCTGCTGGCTGACACACCGCTATCGCGAGCAGGCTCACTCCTACAAAGGGATTTGTGCCGTTGCGAACATTTATGCTCGGCACGATCAGAGGGCGCTGCGGTCGTACTCTTCACATGGGCGTATCACTTGTGGAGATCCAATGAGCCAGGAAGTCCTGACCACCGAAACCAACCGCCGCCAGTTGCAGCAGATCATCGCCGGGCTGTCCGACGGGGTGATTCTGCTGGAGCTGGATCAGAGCATTCTCTGGGCCAACGAAGCCGCGCTGTCCATGCACGGTGTCAGCCGGATCACCGATCTGGGCCACAATGCCGACGAATACGCCAAGAAATTCAACTTGCGCTATCGCAATAATCACTCGATCACCGCCGAAAACTACCCGATCAGCCGGGTAGCGCGCTGTGAGAGTTTCAATGACGTACTGATCGAAGTGTCGCCGACCGATGATCCGGAACGTATCTGGGTGCACAGTGTGCGCAGCATGATCCTCACCGATCGCGAAGGGCAGCCCGAATCGCTGGTGCTGATCATGAGCGACGTCACCGACTGGGCCAACGCTGAGCAACGCTTCGAAAAGACTTTCAACGCCAACCCGGCGCCGGCGGTGATTTGCCGTCTCAGCGACCTGCGCTACATCAAGGTCAATCTCGGCTTTCTCGAAATGACCGGCTATACCCGCGAACAAGTGATCGGCACCTCGGCCTATGAGATCGACATCTTCGAACAGGCCGAGAAAAAGGATCTGGCGATTCAGCGTCTGCGCGATATCGCGACCATTCCGCAGATGCAGTCCGAATTGCGCCTGCCTGATGGCGGCAGCAAGCAAGTGATCGTGGCCGGCCAGCCGCTGACGCTCAACGATGAGGATTGCATGCTGTTTTCCTTCGTCGACATGGAGCCGAGGCACAAGGCCGAGGTGGCGCTGCGTCAGAGCGAGGAACGTTTTGCCAAGGCCTTTCGCCTGACGCCGGTGCCGATCCTGATTTGCAGTGCCGATGAGCAGCAGGTGATCGACGTCAATCAGGCCTTTCTCGAAACTCTGTCCTACGACAGCGAAGACGTGCTCGGCAAAACCGTGACGCAGCTGGATTTCATCGATGACGGCGGTGCGCGCACGCGTTTGCTGACCGCTCTGGCGAAAAACGGTCGAGTGGATCGGGTGGACGTGCGGGTGCGCAAGAAGGATGCGCAACTGCTTGAGTGTGCGCTGTCGGCCGATACCGTGAATATTCAGGACACACCGTGTTATTTGCTGGTGTTGATGGACATCACCGAGCGCAAACGCACCGAGCTTGAACTGGTGGCGGCGATTGAAGAGGTGATGAAGGATGCTTCCTGGTTCAGTCGTACGCTGATCGAGAAGCTGGCCAATGTGAAGAAGGTCAATTCGCCGCAACTGCCAAGCGTGTCGTTCACCGATCTGACGGCGCGTGAGCGCGATGTGCTGGGGTTGATCTGTGAAGGGCTGGCGGACAAGGAGATCGCGGCGCGGCTGAAACTGGCGCCGAATACCGTGCGTAATCATGTGGCCACGGTGTATTCCAAGCTGGATGTGCATAGCCGCAGTGAGGCGATTGTCTGGGCGCGGGAGCGTGGTTTGTTTTCTGGGGAGCCGGGTGGCAAGGGGCAGCGATAGGGTGCAAATGCACTAGTTGATCTGGTGCAATTTGAGGTGTTGGTGTCGGGTGGCTGTTCTTAGTCTGTTGGGGTGCGGCGCGAGCCTTTTGAGGTTTGTGGTCGCGTCCCTTCGAAGTTGCTAAAGGAACCGCCGTAATGATGAATCTTGCGCAGTTACGCGCACAGCTTGAGCGCAGTTTTTCGCCGCTGGCATGTGAATGTCTGGTGGATGGTGATCATTCGCTGACCGTGAAGTTATATCACCCAGTGTCGGGGCAGGTGGATCTGGTGATCAGTGGGCTGAAACTCGATGCGCTGCGCACGCCGGAGTCGGTGGAGGCGTTGATCGACGAATTACGCTACGAGCTCGAAAGCAACTCCCTGCGCTCCTCACGGGACCCCGACCTGGCATAACCCGTGTACGCGCTGCCCGTGAAATCAGCGGCGTGCGTAAAATCGACAGCCCTGGCAGGCTGATCAGGCGTCTTTACTGGCGCTTGCGGTGACCTCGGCTATAAAGAATGAGTGGTCAGGTCTTGCGTGGCCGGTCGGGGCGCGCAAGTAGGTCTTCAATTTACCGCGGGTCGTCCTATGAACAATCCTGGGAATCGCGTGTTGCCGTTGGCTTTTTTTGCCGTGCTGCTGGCAGGCTGTGCCAGTCCGCCGCCACCGCCACCCGTCACGCCACCTCCACCGCCGGAACGTACTTGCCAGGTTCTCGAAAATACTGAGGTCGCCGGCGACATGTACGTCGACGGGCAAGTGACTCGACACATCACCACCACCCGTTGCGTCACTCAGTAACGTCGGCGGAGCAAAAGTCCCGGGTTGAGCGGATCGTGCTGATCGCCGATCTGCTCGGCACGGCAGTGTTTGCTGTGGAGGGGGCCATTGCGGCGATGCTGGCAGGCGCAGCGTGTTTGCTGCTGCGCCTGTTGTCAGTGCATTTTGGCTGGCAGTTGCCGAAAGTCATGGGTGCCTGAAGCTTAAACTTCTTCGAGCCTGACCCAACGCCGCTCGTGTGCGGCGAGGCGAATTGCCGTGGCCAGACGCTCGACCGCCCAGGCCTGTTCGAAGTCGGTGCCACCCTGATGGGAGCCGGCCAGTGCCATCAATAGGTCATGTACCTCTAGCGTCTTCAGTTCGTTGTAGCCCAGTTGGTGGCCCGGGGCCGGGCTGAAGGCGGCGTAGCCCGGCAGGTCAGGACCGGCAAGCAGGCGCTGGAAGCCGTCTTGTCCGGCGCGGAACAGACGCAGTTCGTTCAAACGCTCCTGATCGAACGTCAGGGTGCCGCGCGTGCCGCTGATTTCAAAACTCAGGTGATTCTTGTAGCCATGTTTGAGCCAACTGCTGCTGAACGTGCCGCGTGCGCCGTTGGCGAAACGCAGCAAGGCATGTACCTGATCGTCGACGTTGATCGGTTTTTGCGTGGTCCCGGCCGGGCGTTGGGTATGCACGGTCTGGGTGTCGGCGCAGACGGCTTCGATGTCGCCCAGCAGATAGCGCGCCATTGCCAGCAGGTGACTGCCGAGATCGGCCAATGCGCCGCCAGCATGGTCCGGGTCGCAGCGCCATGACCACGGCGAGTCGGGGTTGGCCATGAAGTCTTCGCTGAACTCGCCCTGAAAGCTGATGATCTCGCCGAGTTCGCCGTCGCGTATCAAGTCGTGCGCGAGGGTGATCATCGGATTGTGCTGATAGTTGTAGCCGACCCGGGTGACTACGCCGGCGTCTCTGGCGGCTTGGCACATCGCGCTGGCTTGTTCGAGATTCACCGCCAGGGGTTTTTCGCAGTACACCGCTTTGCCGGCAGCCAGGGCGGCCATGGCCATCGGGTAGTGCAGGTGATTAGGGGTAGTGATGGCGACCAGATTGACCTTGGGATCACCGATCAATTGTTGCCAGTCGCTGTGATGGCCGGCAAAACCCCAGGCTTCGGCACAGTGGCGGGCACGCTGCGGGTCGGCGTCGGCGAGGGCGGCGAGGGTGAGTCTGAACGGCAGTTCGAACACTGCACTGACATTGCGAAACGCCAAGGCATGGGCACGCCCCATGAAACCTGTGCCGATGAGACCGATACCGAGTTCGCGCATAGCCGTCTTCCTTTGGATTTTTATTTTCAGGAAGGCTATTTATGGAATAAAAATTCCGTTAATGCAAATGTCAGAATAAATATTCAGGCCGTGCAGGGGCTGCCGAAGGCTGCAATCCTTGATCTTGTCTCTAACAACAAAATCAAAAGATCGCAGCCGTCGGCAGCTCGTGCATGGGTCAGTCGTGATCCGCGATCAGCACATGGGGTGGCAGGAGGTCAGGAGAGGAAACCGCCGTCCACGTTCAGCGCTACGCCGGTGGTGTAGCTCGATGCATCACTGGCCAGATACAACACGGCGCCAGCCATTTCACTTGGATCGGCCACGCGCTTGAGCGGGATCTGCGTCAGCGCCTGCTTGAGGATCGCATCGTTCTTTACCAGTGCCGAGGCGAATTTGGTGTCGGTCAGGCCCGGCAACAGGGCATTGCAACGGATGCCGAACTGCGCGCATTCCTTGGCGAAAACTTTGGTCATGTTGATTACCGCCGCTTTGGTCACCGAGTAGATGCCCTGGAAAATCCCCGGCGAAATGCCGTTGATCGACGCGACGTTGATGATGCTGCCGCCACCGTTTTCGCGCATCAGCTTGCCGGCTTCGACCGACATGAAGAAGTAGCCGCGAATGTTCACGTCAACGGTCTTCTGGAACGCGCTCAGGTCAGTATCCAGCACGTTGCAGAACTGTGGGTTGGTCGCGGCGTTGTTGACCAGAATGTCGAGGCGGCCGAACTGTTCCTTGATCCCGGCGAATACTTGCGCAATCTGCTCCATTTCACCGATGTGGCAAGCCACGGCTGTGGCTTTGCCGCCAGCAGCGACGATCGCGTCGGCAACGTGCTGGCAGCCATCGAGTTTGCGGCTCGAAACGATCACGTGGGCGCCTTGCTGGGCCAGCAGTTTGGCGATGGCTTCACCGATGCCACGGCTGGCGCCGGAAACGAAAGCGATTTTGCCGTCGAGGTCGAACAACTGAGTCTTGGACATAGGGGGTTCCTTGGTGTGGGCCGTCAGAGGCTCGATTTCGCGATGACTTGCAGGCTCATCTGCTCCAGCAGTTTGTTCATGTGAATGAACTGCGCGAAGCGTTTGTCCTGGGTCTGGCCGTGATAGAAGCGGTAGTAGATCTGCTGCACGATGCCAGCCAGACGAAACAGGCCGTAGGTGTAGTAGAAGTCGAAATTGTCGATCTGGATGCCCGAGCGTTCGGCGTAGTAATCGACGAACTCGCGGCGGGTGAGCATACCCGGCGCATGGCTCGGCTGGCGGCGCATCAGTTGCACCGGTGCCGGGTCATCGGCCTGAATCCAGTAAGCGAGGGTGTTGCCCAGATCCATCAGCGGATCGCCGAGGGTGGTCAGTTCCCAGTCGAGCACGCCGATGATCTGCATCGGGTTGTGTGGGTCGAGGATGACGTTGTCGAAGCGGTAGTCGTTGTGGACGATGCTCGAGGTCGGGTGGTCGGCCGGCATCTTGTCGTTGAGCCAGGCTTTGACCTTTTCCCAGTGTGGCGCATCGGGGGTCAGGGCTTTCTCATAGCGCTCGCTCCAGCCTTTGATCTGACGGGCGACGTAGCCTTGCGGTTTGCCCAGGTCACCGAGGCCACAGGCGTTGTAGTCGACACGGTGCAGTTCGACGAAGCGGTCGATGAAGCTCTTGCACAGCGCTTCGGTCTTTGCCGAATCGAGGCCCAGTTCCGGCGGCAGTTCCGAGCGCAGGATGATGCCGTTGACCCGTTCCATCACATAGAACTCGGCGCCGATCACTGATTCGTCGGTGCAGTGCACATAAGCTTTCGGGCAATACGGGAAGCCGTCGCGCAGCTGATTGAGGATGCGGAATTCGCGGCCCATGTCGTGGGCGGATTTGGCCTTGTGGCCGAACGGCGGACGGCGCAGAACGAATTCCTGCTCCGGGTATTCCAGCAGGTAGGTCAGGTTCGACGCACCGCCGGGAAACTGGCTGATCGCAGGTGTGCCGCTGAGGCCGGGAATGTGCGACTTGAGGTACGGATCGATCAGGCTGGCATCGAGTTCTTCGCCGGAGCGGATACGGGTGGACTGGTCAGTAAGCGCCATGCTTATCCCTTCTGCTTATTTTGGAGGCCAGACATCATTGGCTAATCTAATGGTGCGCTCGGGCGGTCACAAGCGCGGGGCGGTCTTATAGGTTAGCGTGTTGCCGGATAATCACCTTTGAGAATGTGCGCGAAGGGCAGCGGCAGACTAAGGTTTAGCGGGTATGCCATGGTCGAAAAGGAGCTTTGAAATGGGCTGCCCACAAGTCTGTGCCTCGGCCACGCTGCAGTGCAGCTTCGGCGCTGCGCCGTCGATGCTCAACGTGTTGCCGGTCAACCGCACGCTGACCGGCGGGATGCCGGCGGCGAACATCATGGATCACATCCCGCTGGTCAACATCCTGCCGTTCGGCGTGTGCATGAGCCTGGCCAATCCGATGGTCGCTGCTGCGACGGCCGCCGCTCTGGGTGTGTTGACGCCGATGCCGTGCATCCCGGCGACGGCCACGCCGTGGATTCCTGGCGGGGCGCCGACGTTGTTGCTGGGAGGGATGCCGGCGATCGATGCCAACTCGACGTTGATGTGCAACTGGGCGGGGGTGATCAAGATTGTGGTGCCGGGGCAGATGCAGATGCTCATCCCTTGAGTTTTGTGCTCGGCGTGAAATCCAAACCCCTCACCCCAGCCCTCTCCCAGGGGGAGAGGGAGCCGATTGGGGGATATTGATGAGCTACGCCGACGTGAAAATCTAGCTGTGAATCCATAATCGACTCGGTCTTGCAGGTCGATGTATGAAGCAAGACAGCTCGGTCGGTCCCCTCTCCCTCTGGGCGGTCCGACGTTTCGGGAGGGCTAGGGTGAGGGGCTCTACCGGGGTTTTCAGGCCTGTTGCTGATCCGCCCACTGCCGATACCACCAGCGCACCCGCGAAATCGGCTTCCCATCCGCGCCCAGCGGCCTCCCGTCCTCGGCATAGCCTTGCTCCGGTTCCATCAATTGCCCGTTCAGATAACGCGCTTCCACCGCCGGTTTGCCATTCGGATGAAAACGCTGATAACGCCCCTCACGCACGCCATCGCGATAAAACTCCGCCTCCGCCACTTGCCCATCCGCGAAGTAATTGAACGCTTCGCCATGCAGCAAGCCTCGCCGATACGTCGCCTTGCGCTGTAAAAAACCCTCCGGCGCGTAAAAACTCGCGACCCCTTGCAGCTTGTCGTGCACAAACGGCATTTGCGCCGAGACCTTGCCATTGGGGTGATACAGCAGTGACGTGCCCTGCAACTCGCCCTCGCGGTAATGCAGATCGGCCTGCTTGCGCCCGTCATCCTTGATGTTCAGCGGTCCATCAAGCTGGCCGTCCTGCAAACGGCCCTTGAGCTGCTTGTCAGCCTGCTGCAGATCCAGCGGTGTGATTGCCATGGCTTCTCCTTGTCAATTGACCTGCACCAGACCGCCCTTGATGGTCAGCATGCCGCCACCGTCGACGGTCTGCGAGGCTGCGCCCTTGTTGGTCAGACTGATGCCGGCGTCGTTGGTCAGCGTCGTGCCGGCCTTGTTGTCCAGCGAAGTGCCGGCCTGATTGGTCATCGCGGTGCCGGCCTTCTGCGTGATTGAAGTGCTCGCCGACGTCGCCAGATCCGCGCCGCTCTTGATCGTGAAGCTGCCGCCACTTTGCAGGGTGAGGGTGCCGCTGACCTTGATGGTCAGGTTGCCATCCACGGTCAGGCTGTAATCACCGGTGACTTTGTCGGTGTAGTTGCCGCCGGTGCTGTGGTTCTGATCAGCACCGACTTTCACCGTACGGCTGTCTTTCACATCGAGGCTGTCGCTGCCGGTCTGGATCGTGACGCTGCGCTTGCCTTTTTCCAGCGTGACGGTTTCGTCGCCGTCCTTCACCGTGCGCGTGCGGGCGTTTTGTACGGTGAGGGTTTCGTCGTGGCCAACGATGGCGGTGGCGTCGTTGAGCACGTTGATGTTCAGATCTTTTTGCGCCTGCAAGAACACTTCTTCGGCGTCTTTCTTGTCCTCGAAGCGCAATTCATTGAAGCCGCCGCCACCCTTGGATGACTGGGTCTTGATTCCCGATTGTGTCTGATTGGCCGGGAGGGCATAGGGCAGGGCGTTGTCGCCGTTGTAGACGCAGCCAGTGACCAGTGGACGATCCGGATCGCCGTCGATAAACGTCACGATGACTTCCTGGCCGATGCGCGGGATGAACTGCATGCCGAACCCTTTGCCACTCCACGGCAACACCACGCGCACCCAGCAGGAGCTGGTTTCGTCATTCTTGCCATCGCGATCCCACGGAAACTGCAACTTGATCCGGCCGTATTCGTCGGTCCAGATTTCTTCACCGGATTTGCCCACGACGATCGCTGTTTGCGGATGCATGCGTGGTTTCGGCGTGGTGCGCTGCGGGCGAAACGCGGTGCTTTTGGGGATCGCTTCGAAACGGTTGCGATAGCTCTCGTGGCTGGCGTCGTGAGTGACGCGGGTCACCACCCAATCGATGTTCAGGCTGCTGTCGTCATGCCCGTCGAGGGTGAACCAATGCCCGGGAATCAGCCAGCGACAGTCACTCTCGCCAACAAAACGCTTCTCCTCGCTGCGCAAGCCATCCACCCGTTGCTTGGTCAGGGTATCGCCGCGCGCCTTGGCGTTGTAACCACCCGGATGCGCATAGATCGAAAGTGGCCCGGCTACGGCTTCTGCCTGTCCATAAAGAGAAGTTGTTGGGGTGGTGAATTCATAATCCGTCGCCCGGTACACTCCGGACACGGCCTGTAAACTGACTTGGCCGCAACGGATGCCGTGCAATTCTCGTTCGCCCAATCCTTGACCCAGGTACTTGACCGTCGGCCCGTTGGGGATCTGTACGAAAGCGTCGTTACTGTCGCCGAGCACCAGCGTGTGCGTGCCGGCGTCATGGGTAAAAAACCAGAAAATCCCGTCCTCCTCCAACAAGCGCGAGACGAAAGCGAAATCCGTTTCACCGTACTGCACGCAGTACTCGCGCGGCGTGTAACTGCCGGTCAGCGACAGCTTGAAGTCAGTGAAACCGTAAGCCTTGAAAATGGTCGTGACGATGTCCGCTGTCGCGAGGTTCTGGAACACACGGTTGTTGCTGGCCAGAGTCAGCCACCAGAGCCACGGCCTGAGTGCAAGCTGATAGCGTTCAGCCGTGGCGTCGGCGGGGAGTTGTCGGATCTCGGCGACCAAGGCGTCAAAGGGGCGTTGTTGGGCATCGTTGTGCAGGGTGGTGGTGACGTGTGTAGCGACGGCCGAAGTCAGGGTGAGGGGCGCGCCGTCATTGAGCCCGTTGAGGGTTTGCGATCCGAGTGTATTGAGTGCCTCTTCACCAGACAGCGACTCGGGGTAAAGCGCCGACAGGGAAGTGGCGGTCAGGGAGAGCGAGGTGTTGCTGTCGGTAGAACGGGGCATCGAGCCTCCTCGCAAGCGTGTGAGTCTGGAATGGCTAGTACCCGGCCCGGACTATGTGCCTTTGGCACCGAAGGTCACTCGGCCATCAGGAAAGTGCCGTGCCAGTGATTGTGCAAAAGCCTGGTCGGATCCATTGAGGGTTTGCGAATAAGTGATTTCCCAGTTGATCGACTCATCTGTGGTTGTTATCAGTTTTGCAATTTTGCTCATGCAACCCTCGTTATAGAGATGTGCACCCAGCCAGAATCCTGAAGATGCGTCGGGGCACGGCATGCGCGTTATATAAAGTTCGATATGGCAGATCTTTTCCGGAATGTGTGTGCACAGAGAGCTCCAGGCCCTGATGAAATTCTCTTCCGCATGTCCGCCCAACGTATTGTCGACTCTCGGCGAGGTATATTCCTCGGGGTATGTCAGCGAGCGCTTTTGCAACGCAATGTATTGTTCTTCAGCGATGGCCGAGATCATTTTCGAGTGCGCACCCGCGTCATACCTTTTCTCCATTTCGCGAGTGGCAATCAAGCGTTTGCTTTCCACGCTGGCCAATTGCTGTGCTTTGACTTTCCTGACTGCGCCGTCGTAGTCATCCAGTCCATAAGCCAATCTTGCCCGGTGCAGTGACAGCGCTTCATGCTCGTAACCGAGCTGTCCGGATGTTACGGCCTGATGCATGCCTTCCCAGTAGCGATGCTCGATTTTGGCCGGGTGTTCATGAGTCATTTCCACCTCTTTTCTCACGGTGGCCCGGACCGGCGGAATTCTCGGTGCGGGGGCCAGTTGCAGAACCGTTGCACCCAACATCGGCGGGGTGGCCGGGGTTTCATAACTGTTGTTATGAAACGTCACCAGATAAGCGTCATTGCGATTGACTCTGCAAACGCCGCCGACATGGTTCTTGTCGTGTTCTGCCTTGGACATTTCTGCGGTGCACAACGTCAAAAAAGTAGTCATGTCAGGGCCTTGATCAAGTGATTCCAAAGACATTGGATGGAAACTGTCGTGGCGCTATTTGCGTCAGCTGAACCCCCATATCCGATAGCCTTTCGACAGGCCCTGACCGTAAGCCGCTGCCACGGCTGTCATGCACAGCGCGACGCCCTCACTGCCTTCCAATGAGAATTCACCGAAATTGGGGTCGAAAAAGAAACAGCTGCTGCTCTTGCCGAAGAGTGCCCAAGGTCTGAAAAAGGCAACCGAGTGCCCACCCAGCGTGCCTTTGATAGACAAGATGAAATAACGGCAGGAAGACGTCAGCACGACTTCGCCGATGGCCTTTCCGGCTGCGGCAAAACTTTGATAGGTTTCCGCTTTGTGGCTGGCCAGCGCTCCTGCACCACCTGTTCTCAGTGCCGACAGCGTTGCCGGGGAGGGCGAGTCCGCGGTGTCGCCACTGATGTCCACGTAGTCACTTTGAAAGTCTGAAGCCTGCCGTGCCGTGTGCTGCTCGTGCAGCAAGCCGGTTTCCAGGGTCGGATTTACGATTTCCTTGAGATAGTCGTTGCCCTTTTTCTTGGCGATCAGCCAGGCGGTGCTGACGCCGCGACAGATACCGTCTCGATTGTCACCAACAAGTAGCAGAAAGCTGGACTGGCCAAAGTTATAGACCCCCGCACCATGTCCCGTGATCTTGGTACAAATCGCTTCGTAGCTCATGTTGCCTCCTTGGTTGCAGCTACACGCTTGGGCCGGGTGCTCGTGGCTGTACTACTCCAACACCCACTCCGCCAGCTTTCCCGTCACCTGCGTCATCAACACATTCTCGACATCCCGTGCACCCGCTGCGCTGCACTTGGCGAGTACGGCTTTGACGATTCCTGAATCAAACTCGAACTGTTTGCCCGTTGCCGCCTTGTAACGTCCGCGCAATTTCTCCAGCTTGGCCAACACGATGCCTTCCAGCGTTGCCTCGTCCAGCGGTCGATAGGCAACCACGGTCATGCGCGCCAGAAACGCGGGACGGAAGGCTTGTAGCAGGACGTTGTGCAGGGCTTCGTTGAAGGCTTCCGTGCCGAGTTGTGCCACCGGCGTATCAAGTAAAAGCTCAGCGCCGACGTTGCTGGTGGCGAGCATCACGGTGTTCTTGAAGTCCACCACCAACCCGGTGCCGTCCTCCATCAGGCCCTTGTCGAAGACGTTGTAAAACGCCTCCAGCACATCCGGGTGCGCCTTCTCGATTTCATCCAGCAAGACCACCGAATACGGTTTGCGCCTTACTGCTTCGGTGAGTACACCGCCACTGCCATAACCGACGTAACCGGGCGGTGCGCCCTTGAGTTGGCTGACGGTGTGCGCCTCCTGATATTCCGAAAGATTGATACTGATCAGGTTGCGTTCGCCGCCGTATAACGCGTCGGCCAGCGCGTAAGCGGTTTCGGTCTTGCCCACACCCGTGGGCCCGACCAACAGGAATACACCGACCGGCTTTTGCGGGTCGGTGAGGCCGGCACGATAAGCCTGCAAACGCTGAGCGATGGTATTGAGCGCGAGGCTCTGGCCCATGACCCGTTGGCCCATGCGCTGGCCGAGTGTGCGCACGGCGTGCGCTTCGTCGGCGAGCATCTTGCCGACTGGGATGCCGGTCCAGCCGGCGATCACGGCGGCGACGGTTTTGGTGTCGACCTGCTCCGGCACCAGTGGATCGTCCTGGCGAATCGCGTCGAGCCCGGCTTCCAGACGCAGCAGTTCGGCGGCCAGATAATCGATGCGACTGTCGGTGTCCTCATCGGGTTTATCGTTGTCGGCGCGCTCACTCAAATCGAGCAATTCGCGGCGCGTGTCGAGCAATTCGCGCACGGCTACGCGCTCCTCACCCCAGCGGGTTTCCAGCTCGCGAATCGCTTGCACGTTGCTGCTCGATTCGCTTTCCAGCAGGGTGATGCGCTCGCGATGATCCAGCCCCGTGGCTTGTTCGCGACGCAGGCGTTCGACTTCATCCTTCAAGCTGTTCTGCCGATGGCGCAGGCTTTCCAGTGGCGGCGGTACGTCGTGCTGACCGAGGGCGACGCGGGCGCAGGCAGTGTCGAGGACGCTGATGGCTTTGTCCGGTAGTTGCCGGCCGGAGATGTAGCGGTGCGAGAGTTTGACGGCTTCATGGATCGCTGCATCGAGGACCTGCACGCCATGATGCTGTTCGAGTTTGGCGGCCACGCCACGGAGCATTTCCACGGCGGTGATCTCGTCCGGCTCTTCAACCTGCACCAGTTGGAAGCGACGGGCCAGGGCCGGATCCTTCTCGAAGTATTTTTTGTATTCCATCCAGGTCGTGGCCGCGAGGGTGCGCAACTCGCCACGCGCCAGCGCGGGCTTGAGCAGGTTGGCCGCATCGCTGCCGCCTTCGGCACCGCCAGCACCGATCAGCGTGTGGGCTTCGTCGATGAACAGGATGATCGGTTTGTCGGCGCTGCGCACCGCGTCGATCACGCCTTTCAAACGTTGTTCGAATTCGCCTTTGACGCCGGCGCCAGCCTGCAACAAACCGAGGTCGAGCACGCGCAGGCTGACTTCCTGCAATGACGGCGGTACATCGCCGGCCGCGATGCGCAGGGCCAGACCTTCGACCACGGCGGTTTTGCCGACACCGGGAGCGCCGACCAGAATCGGGTTGTTCTGCCGTCGCCTTAACAGAATGTCGATGCACTGGCGGATCTCGCCGTCGCGCCCGACAATCGGATCGATACGTCCGGCGTGGGCGTCGGCGGTCAGATCCTGAGTGTACTGATCCAGCACCGAGTCTTGCCGTGGCGTCGGGTTGCCAGCGCAGGCACTGCGCGCGCCGACATGCTCGCGAGAGTTTTCCGTCCACTCCAGCAGGTGGGCGCGCAGGACTTCCTTAGGGATTCTCAGCAGCGACGATGCACTGTTGAGCAGCAGGCTGCGACGTTCATCACGATCAATCAACGCCAGTAACAACAACCCTGAACGAATACTGTCGATGCCCAGCACGCTGGCCTGCACCACCGCGTCTTCGAGCAGTCCCAAGGTGTGCGCAGACAACGCCGGCGTGCGGGTACTGCCAGCCTTGAACAGATCCAGTGCCTTGTTGATTTCGGCCGTCAACGCATCACGTTCAAGACCGAAACGCGGCAGCAGGAAAGCCAGGTCGCCGCCTTCGATGTCGAGCAGTTCGAGGAGTAAATGTTCGATCTCGACAAAGTGGTGACCGCGTTGCAAACACCGTTGCGCTGCACGTTCGAGCGCACGGCGGTTATCCGGGTTGAGGCGTCCGATCAGGCTGGCCAGTTCCATTTCAGGTGATCTCCAGCTGACGCAGACGGGTTTCGATCGTTTGTACCGCGAGGCTGGCCTGCCGCTGCAAACCACCGTTCCAGCTGAGCAGGGACGGCGCCTGGCGCCCCAGCCTCATCGGCCCGGCACCGCGCACCAGCAGCACCAGCTTGACGTCCAGGTCCGGACCGAAATACAAGGCGGCGAGGCTGGCCAGGGCTGGATGTGCTTCGCCGTCCGGCAAAAAACGCCCGGCTTGCGCGGCGGGCAACGGCCCCAGCGTCAAGCGGATACCGGCGTGTTCATCCCAGACCCGTGTTCCCGCCACGGCTGTGCGACCGAGTTGCAGGTTGCGCCCGCCAGCCTTCATCAAACTGCGGCTGGCCCGCGGAATTTCGCGCCATGCACCTTCGTAGGCACTGAGTTCAACCGGCACCGCGAATTGCTCGCGGACGATCGCCGCAAACCCGGCCAACGAACGACGCCCGTCGGCAAACAGCGCGGTACAGGCCAGCACCGCACAATCGGGAACGGCCTGGCGCTCCTGCAGGGATTTGGGCAGCAACCCGGTCAGTGCGCGCAATTGTGCCTGCACGGGCGAAGCACCGGGCGTGACAAAACCCAAGGCGATTCGATGCTTGCGCATCACCTTGTAGAGCAGACTGAGCAGGCGATGCTGGAACAGATCAAGAAATTCTGCGGGTGCATGATCCTTGACCCGTGCCCGCTGTTGCAGCCATTCCTGGTAGGCATAGGGCAGGGGGCCGTCGGGCCCGCCAAGACCGAAGACCGGCGTGTCGATGGTCAACGGCTCGCCGGGCTCTTCGCGCAGATCTTCGATCTGGCTGGCAGCAAACATCGGCGTCAACGGCCCGCGCAGTTTCAGTGCTTCCGCCTGGGGCGCTGTGCCGCTGCCGAGCGATTCGGCTTGCGGCTGTTCGCGCTCCAGCAGCAGCAACGCCTGCAGCAATTCAAACGCCTGCGGATCGCGGCGCAGACGCTGGCTCAAGGTCAGAGCGACAGCGGCATGCCGGCTTGGGGTTGCCATACCTTGACCTCCTTGTCGGCCTGCATGAGCACTGTGCGCACAAAGCGATTGGCTGTGGCGTACACCGAGAAAAACTGCGCCAGCACGGCGGAAAACAACACCGCGCTGCTGCCGACAAAATGCTGTGGATCAAGCTGCAATTGCACCTCCAGACCGTTGCGCCAGCCACGCCAGGCGTCGGCGCCGACATGGCCGATCACCCGCTCGCAACTGAGGCTCAGCAGGCCTTCGATCTGGCGGATTGCACTGGCCTCATCGCGCAGGTTGTGCAGGTGCAGAATCTCCTTCAGCGCATCCAGCGCTTGGGGGCCTTCGACCAGCGACAGGTGATTGAGGGTCAGTTGCGACACCAGTCGCCAGCGCGAATCGCCGTCCAGCCGCGGCAGGCTTTGTGGGCTCGGCGGATTGCGCAGGCGCGCCCAGGCCACCGGGCCGGGACGCTCGAAACCCAAAGGTGTGCCGGCGGGCAAACTCTGCGCCAGATGACGATTGGTGCAGAGCAATTCGGCGGTGAGGCTGTAATCGGGCAGATCGGTCAGTGGGTCGAATCGGGTGTCGACTACGCTCAGCAAAAGATCGCTGCCGAGGCGGTTCGGGGTCATCCCGCTGACGCGCCGCGCATGCCAGTAACGCTGTTGATCGCCGCCGCTGTGCTGACTGCCGTAATACGCCGGCAGCCTTTGCACGCCGGCGCTGGAACTGGCGCGCACGCTGCGAATACTGTGGATCTCGACACTGTTTTCGCGGTGGCTGTCGGCGATCAGCCGGTATTCGCTGCGCGTGCCATCGGGGCGCAACGGTTCGGAAGTACGCGGGAAGAGGTTGATCACTGGCGCACAGCCGAGCGCGATATCACTGGCCTGCAAATGCACGCGGCTGGCGGGTGCACGGTCGAAGACGATGTACAGATACAAGGTCTGGCTGTCGCTGCTGACGCCGCTCAGCGGCAGGTCGAAGAAATGGAATTTGTCCGCGAACGCAAAGTATTCGGCCAGCAGACGCATGCCCGGGTGCACGCCATCTTCATCGGGCAACAGCACTTCGTCATCGCTGAAACCGACGATTTTCGGCAAGCCCTGCACGCTCGTCGGCACACTGCCCGGCGAACCCGCGAGCACCTGCACGGCATGGGCGCCAAGCAAGTCATACAGGCAGGCGTTGATCACCGGCGAGGCGGCCAAGTGAATGCGCAATCGTTCGATGCTCAACTCGCACCACTGGCTTTCACCCAGGCAACTGAGACTCAGGCGCAATGCTGAACGTGATTGCGCCACGCCAGTCAATGCCTGCGCTTCATCGCTGCCCAGCAACAGCGCTTCGGTCACTGCCACCGGCCACAGGCACACCGCGGCAGAGGTGCGAAAGTGCAGGCTGTCGCCCTTGTGAGTGGTGACGAACAGCGGAGTGTCGCGGGGCAGGGGATAGCCTTCATTGAGGTTGCCTTTGCTGGGGTCCGGCTCGAACTGGACGATGGCGCAGGACGGCAGGGGGCGCATTGCCAACGGATAGAGTTGTTCGAGCAGGGCATCGCTGAACTCGGCATAGTCGTCATCCAGGCGCCGCTGCAGCCGTGCGGCAAGCAGAGCAAAACCTTCCAGCAAACGCTCGACATGCGGATCGGGGCATTCACCGGGGGACAATTCCAGGCGCCGCGCGACTTTCGGATAACGCTCGGCGAACTGGCCGCCGGCGTGCCGTAGCCAGGTCAGTTCGCGCTGGTAATAATCGAGCAGTTGCGGGTCAATCGAGTCGCTCATGGCGCACCTCCAGTCCTTGTCCACCGGGCTCGATGACAAACGCGACCGGCCAGTGCTGCTGGCCGCTGCGCAACTCGCCGATCAGGCGAATGCTCATCTGCTGCGGTTGCTCGGGCACGGGGTTGACCTGAACGTCGCCCAGGCGCAGGCGCGGTTCGAAATGGTTGATGGCTTCGCGGATGTCCCTTGCCAATCGACGCCGGTCGTCGCTGCGCTGCTGTTGCAGGGCACTCCAGTCGGCGATGCCGTAGTCGATCACGCTGGGTGGTTGGGTCAGCGTGTGCGGGCCCCGGCGCGTATTGAACAGGCGCCCGAGCTCGGCGTGCACCGAGTCGAGCAGATCCTGTCGACCGAATTCCCGCGTATCGTGCGTCTCGCTGGAGGCGAGGCGTTCGAACAACGGAGGGCGCATGCCGCTGCCTGCCATGGCCGGGACGCCGGGTTAGCTGACAAGCTTGTTGGCGGCCATGTCCCACGTCGACGCGGCGGTGCCTTCCTTGGTGCCGTCGTCTTTCTGCGCGGTGAGTTCCCATTTGATCTTGGTGAAGTTCAGTGACACGGTTTCTACCGGTTTACCGCCGGTGCCGCCGCTGACACTGACGTTGGACAGCACCACGTTGGTGAGGGTGTAGACGATAAAGGGCATCAACTGCCCGCTGCCTTCGGCGGCGTTGCGACCGATGGTGATGATGGCTTCGGGGATCGGTTTGCCGGCGCAGCAGTATTCGTTGAGTGACGGTGTCGAACTGTCGACGAATTTGGTCAGGGTGAACTCGCCGATATGCGGTTTGCCGGAGGTGCGCTCCGAGTTGCTGACATCGTTGGTGACTTGCATGGCGACGTTGTGGCTGTAGGACATGACTTCGATCTTGTCCGCAAAACCTTCGAGCAGGCTGTCGCCTTTGATATCGCCGCCGAGGTCGAGAATGATTGCATCCATCGCTTGAAACTCCTGAAGAAAATCACATTAGGCAAATGGGCTGAACACGAAACCCGTGGCGAGGGGATATATCCTCCCGCCATCAGGGTTTTCTCTGGAGCTTTAAGCGGCAACCGGTGGCGGTAACGTCGCCACCAGGCGGATCGACGCCGTCAGCTCCTCAAGCTGGAAGTGCGGCCGCAGGAACACCGTCGCGCGATAAGCGCCCGGCTTGCCGGCCACTTCGGTGACGTCCACGCGGGCCTCACGCAACGGGTACTGCGCCTTGATTTCCTGTGGCGCGTTGTCGTTGATCAGCACGTAATCGGCGATCCAGTTATTGAGGTAGGTCTGCACGTTGTCGCGGGTCATGAAACTACCGACCTTGTCGCGCATGATCACCTTCAGGTAATGGGCGAATCGCGAAGCGGCGAGCACGTACGGCAACATCGCCGAGATCCGTGCGTTGGCGTTGGCCTCGTTGGTGTTGTAGACCTTGGATTTGTTAGTGGTCTGGCCGCCGAAGAACACTGCGACATCGCTGTTCTTCTTGTGGCACAGGGCGATGAAACCGAGGTCGTTCAGCTCTTTTTCGCGGCGATCGGTGATCGCCACCTCGGTCGGACATTTCAACGACAAATCGCCGGAGCTGGTACGGAACGTATGCGCTGGCAGACCTTCCACCGCGCCACCACCTTCAGCGCCACGAATCGCCGCGCACCAGCCGTACTTGGCGAACGCCTCGGTGATGCGTTGTGACAGCGCCCATGCGGCGTTGCCCCACAGGTATTTGCTGTGGTCGGTGCCGTTGACGTCTTCGACGTAATTGATGCCTTCCACCGGCGAGGTATCCGGGCCGTAGGGCAGGCGCAGGAGGAAGTGCGGCAGCACCAGAGAGACGTAGCGCGAATCTTCGCTCTCGCGGAACGAGCGCCACTTGATCAGCTCCTGGCTCTCGAAGACTTTCGACAGATCACGCGGCACGGCCAGTTCGGTGAAGCTGTTCATGTCGAACAGGCGCGGGCTGGCGGCGGCAATGAACGGTGCATGTGCAGCGGCGGCAACGTTCGAGAGTTTTTCCAGCAGGCCGATGTCCTGCGGGTGACGGCCGAAGGTGTAGTCACCGACCAGCAAGCTGAACGGATGGCCACCGAAGGTGCCGTATTCCTCTTCGTAGATCTTCTTGAACAGTGCGCTCTGGTCAAATTCGACGGCCTTTTCCAGGTCGTTCTGCAGCTCTTTCTGCGTCACGTTGAGCAGGCGCAGTTTCAGCCGGGTGCTGGTCTCGGTGTTCTGCACCAGCATGTGCAGGCCACGCCACGAGGCCTCGAGTTTTTGCAGGTCCGGGTGGTGCAGCACCTCGTTGAGCTGGGCGCTGATCAGCTCGTCGATCTGGCTGATGCGGTCGTTGATCATCGCCACGGTGTCCTTGTCGATGGCCATGCCTTCGTCAAGTACCTGAGTGGCGAATTCCGCGAGCATGTCGCGGGCGTAATCCTGCTGACTGTCATCGTGGGCCATGCGGCCCTCGAGAATGATCTGGTCGAGCAGGGATAAAGTCTGGTTCGTACCTTCACTGGCTTGTTGCTGGGCGGCGGCTGGCATGACGAATTCTCCCTCGATTCAAGTGGACGATCAGGCTTGCGGTTCGGCCGGGGCCTCGGCGTCAGCGGCCGGGGTAGCGGTGTCTGGGCGGGCCGATTTGATTTCCTGCAGGCCTTCGGTATTGGCGATGACATCGCGCAACAGCTTGTCCAGGTCATCGTTGCCGTCGAGCTTGGTCAGCAGATCGCGCAGGCGCTGGCGGGCCTCGAACAAACGGCGCAGCGGCGTGACTTGCTCCACCACCTTGACCGGGTCGAAATCGTCGATGTGTTTGAAATTGAGTTCGATATTGAGCTTGCTGTCGTCGCCGCTGAGGGTGTTGTTGACCTGCAGCGTGGCGCGCGGGCTGATCGAGGCGAGCACTTCGTTGAAGTTGTCGCGGTCGATTTCGGTAAAACGCCGTTCAGTCAGTTTTGCCAATGGCTCAAGCGGCTTGCCCGACAGATCGGCGAGAATTCCGACGACCAGCGGCAATTCTTTTTTCTCGATGGCGTTGCCGATTTCGACGTCGTAGGTGATTTGTACACGGGGCGGACGCACCCGGTCGAGCTTGTGCTGAGTACTTTCTGCCATGACGGCGGACTCCGATGCGATGGGCGGGCGCAATGCATCGGGAGGCCCGTTCATCGCTTTCCCTTACTGGACCGTAGGTTAGAAAGGGGAGCAGATGACCTGTCGTTCCTTTGACAAACCTTCCTCATTCGACAGTGCCTGTCGAACTACCCAAGACGCTAGAACAGGTCTATAAAAATGCAAGCAAAAACATTTTTGGACGGGCTCGGAAAAGGAAAATTCATTTTGTGCGGACGATTTTTTGTAGCGCTCATATTTGCGCTGCTGGCGGGCTGTTCCTTCTTCGGGCCGAAGGTGGACCTCGACAGCCTGATCCTCGATGTCGCCCCCAAGGCCAATGACGACACGCCGATCGCGGTGGATTTCATCGCGGTAGCCGATCCCGATCTGCTCAAGCAGTTGTCGGCTATCAGTGCCAGCCAGTGGTTCGCCGGGCGCGAGCAGTATCAGCGCGACTATCGTCAGTTGATGAGCGTGTGGGGACTGGAGCTGGTGCCGGGGCAATTCATCGACCGCCAACCGTTCCCTTTGGGTGGCAAGAAGGCGGCTGGACTTTTGGTCTTCGCCAGCTATAACACTCCCGGAGCGCACCGCTTGCGGCTCGATGATCAGAGCGAAGCGTGGCTGAAATTCGACAGCCGCGAGATGAGTCTGGTCAACGCCACCGAGCACTGAAATGCCACCGCTGCCGCCGGATCGCGGCTTGGTCGAAGGGAGTCGTATGAGTCTGCTACCTGACGCGGTTTGCTGGCACGAAGGCATGCAATTGCTGCCGCAGCATTTTCAGTTGCAAGGGCTGCGCGCCGAAGCGCTCGGCGCGCATCTGGCGCTGGCATGTAATCCTTGGTTCTGGGGCGTCAGCCACATGGAGTTCGATCCATCGGCGCTGAGTGCCGGGGTGGTACGGGTGTTGTCGCTGCAGGGCACCATGCCCGACGGTCTGCCGGTGGACTTGCAGGCCGGGGTCGGACCGACACTGGAGCTGGATGTCAGCGCGGCGATCGATGCTACCGACGATGCGACGGTCATCGTGTACCTGGCGATCAGCCCGATGTGGCGGGCCGGTCAGTTGCTGCCGCTGAAGGGCCGCTTGCAGTCGGTGGTCGGCGAGGCGTTGCCGGATCTCACCAGCGGCGAGTTCCCGGAGTCGATCACCGTGTGGCGCCCCAATCCACGCCTGTGCACGCAACTGAACAAGGCCGATTCGATCTGCCTGCCGCTGTTGAAAATCCGTAAGGAGGGCGGCGGTTTCCTGCCGCTGTCTTACACCGCGCCGACGCCGACCCTGTTACCGGAATCGGCGCTCGGTCGACGCATCGCCGGCCTCTGTGCGCGGGCACGGGAAAAGTGTCTGTTTCTCGGTGGTCGTTTGCGTCAGGCACAACAGGCTGGCAATCAGGACGATGCGCTGGAAATCCGTCGTCAGTTGACCGCGTTATGGCTGCGCCTGCCGGAAATCGAAGGCCTGCTGAACAGCCGCATCGCGCAGCCGCAGATCCTCTACGTGCAATTGCTCGGGCTGGCTGGTGCGTGGTCGGCGCTCGATCCGCTGGCCGGTGTGCCGGCGTTTGCGCCGCTGGATTTTCTTGAGTTGCAACGCGGTTACGACGCCGTGCTGCAATGGCTGGAAACCACCCTCGAACTGATCCGCGCCGGCTACCGCAGCTTGCCGTTCGAGCGTGGTGAACAGAGCTTTTCGATTCAATTGCCGGACGAGCAGCCGAGTCAGCGTCTGGTCATTGGTCTGCGCATGCCCAACGGTGCCAGCGAGCAAGCCGCGATCGACTGGTTGCGCGGCGCGATCATCGCTTCGGCGCCGCACATCGCGTTGCTCAGTCGTCAACGCATGAGCGGTTTGAGCCATCAGGCCATGAGCCGCAGCGAACAGGTGGCCTACAGCGTCGGCGAGGACACGCGGCTGTTTGTGCTGACGGCCGAAGGCGCGTGGTTCGACGCGCAACTGCCGCTGATGATCGCCGCACCGGCGGCGAAGCTGACCAGCAGTCCGTGGCAAGTGGTGCTGTTTGTCGCCCAGAACAGTGAAAGCGCCTGATCACACAAGGAACGCCGTATGTCGCAAGGAAGTGCCGCAAGCCTTGGGTTGCAGGACGCACCGTTGAGCAGCGCGTTCCGCCAGACGTGGCAGCAATGGCAACAGGACTGGGTGCAATTGCCCAAGGACAGCGAGGACGAAGCGGCGTTGGTGGAGACCGTTGTCGAACTTTCGACACAGGCTTCGCAGCGATTGTGGCGCACCGCTTATGCGCGGGTCGGCGATTCGGCGACCGAGCAGGTCAAGGCGCTGGTGTATGCATTCGTCGCGCTGGTCGATGAAACCCTGCTGTTCACGCCATGGCCCGGACAAGCGGCGTGGCAGGACAAACCCTTGGAGTCGCGGCTGTACGCCAGCCGGCAGGCCGGTGAGCAAGTACCGGCGGCGATTCAGACACTGCTCGACGAGCAGCAGCCGACCACCCGCGATCTGGCCAATGTCTATCTGCAGTGCCTGATCCTCGGCTTTCATGGGCGTCTGCGTGGCGAACACAGCCAGGCGCAATTGGAGAAGTGGCGGTTGGCGCTCTACACCTTCGCCTGGCAGGACGAAGCGAGTTATGGCGGAGTCAGTCAGCGCTTGGTGCAGCCGTCGCTGACCACTCCATTGCAACTGCCGGTGCGCACGGCGCTGCCGGATGGCTTTCGCCTGGCGCTGGGGATTCTGGCGATGCTGCTGTTGCTGACCGGGCTGGGTCAGTTCCTCTGGCGTGACATTCAGTCGGAGCTGGACCCGGTGCTGCAGATCATCGACTCGATGGCGCCAGCGGAGCAAGACTCATGAGTACCCTGACGATAGTCGCGTGGATTGTCGCGTTGCTGCTGGTCGTGGTGATCATCGCCGTGGCGGTGTGGTGGTTGCGCACCCAGAGCGGCGCCGCGATCCGCAGTTTTTATGCGGCCGTGCGGCAAATGGAGCAGGAGCAGGGCAGTCACGACCGCTATCAGATGCCATGGCTGTTGATGCTCGGCGACGAAAACCAGGGCACGCAACTGGTCAGTGAATGGCGTCTGCAACCGACCGACAAACCGGCTTGGTTCGGCCGCTGGTGGTCAGATCCCGAAGGCGCTGTGCTGGTGGTGCCGCAGGCGCTGTTTCTGCCCGACGACGGCATGCATTTGCAGCGCGGCGGCTGGTGGCGTTTGCTGGGTTTGATCTTGCGGATGCGCAGCAAGCGGCCGCTGGACGGGGTGGTCTGGCTGGTGCCGGTCAGTCGCCTGAGCAATCTGGAACAGGCCGCCAGCCTCGGTCTGGCCGCGCGCCGGCGCTTCATCGATCTGCTGCAACGTTTTGGTCTGAGTGTGCCGGTGTACGTGATCATCACCGGACTTGAAGAATTGCCGGGGTTCCAGGAACTGATCAGTGCGCTGCCCGACGAGGCCCGCGAACGTACCCTGGGCTGGTCCTCTCCATATTCCCGTGATGCAGTTTGGCAAGGGCAGTGGAGCGATCAGGCGCTCGATCGCATCCATCGCGCGGTAGCGGAAGCCATTATCGAAATCGGCACGTTGTCCGGCCAGTTGAGCGCCGATCTGTACGCCTTGCCGGAGCGTCTGGAAACGTTGCGGCGTGGTTTGCAGAGTGTTCTGGAACCGGTGTTTCAAGGTAACGCCCAGGGTGAAGCACCGTGTTTTCGCGGTGTCTATTTCAGCGCCAGTCAGGCCTCGGAGGATGCCAAAGACGGATTCTCCGCCGACGACAGCGGCTTGCAGCAAAGCGTGTTCGTGCGCCAGTTGTGGCGCCAGCGCCTGATCGGCGAACGCGGGTTGGCGCAAGGCGTGCCGCGCCTGCTGCGTTTGCGTCAGCGTTGGCAGCGGCTGACGGCCGGCGTGGCGCTGGTGGTCGGGGTAATCTGGGCGGTGGCGATGCTTTGGGTCTGGCAGGTGTCGGTCAAGGATGCCCACGAACTGGCGCGGCAGATGCAAGGCGCGCAAAAAGGCTACGTAGCGATCAGCGACGAGGCGCAGCGGGTCGACTCGACCCGACGCAATGTGCAGACCTTTTGGCGGGTGCTGGAGCGTGCGCCGCACTGGAACTACGTTTCTCTGGTGTTTCCGACGTCGTGGTTTTCCTCGCTCGACAATCAACTCGAACAGCAAGTCTTGCAGTCCACCCAGCGCCATATGATGGTGCCGCTGCATGATCTGTTGAGCGCGCAACTGGCGCAGATCAAGGCGATCCGCAGCACCGACCGACGCAGCAGTGTCGAAAGCGACGACCCGGCGCAGTGGCAGAACTATCTGAAGGCGAACGATCTGGTGGATCGGGCCTTGCGTCTGGAACAGCAGAACCAGTTGTTCAATCAAGTGCAGAACAACCCGCGCGCCCCGCTAGACGACCTGGTGCAACTGAGCAACAACGCGCTGTCGCTGAACCTCAACACGGGCACCTTGCCCTATGCATCTTTCTACAATCGGCTGCTCGTGGCCGGGGAAGACGGCAGCTTGCAGGCGCTGGATCTGAGCGTCGACCGACCGCAGATCGTCAGCAATTTTTCCGGGTTGATGCAGCGCTGGCTGGATCAATATTTCCTCGCCGACAACTTTGTCAGCAAGGCTGGCTACCTCAAATTGCATCTGGATCAACTGCAAGCTGGCAGCGGCAACAGCCTGCGGGAGCTGGAAGACCTGACCGCGCTGGTCGACGATCTGCAAGCGGCGATCGCCCTGACCAATTCGACGTGGAGTCGCGGCAAGGGCCAGGAGCTGGTGCCGGGTTATGGTGACTTCCTCGCCAAAGTGGGCAAGAGCACATTGTTGGGCGCGCAAGTCCAACAAGACCTCGACACGCAAGCGTCACGCTTGCAGCAGAGTTTCCGCGATCAATGGATCGCACAGGTCGGCTCGCGGGACAATTTGCTGGTACAGCAAGTCAGCGGGCAATTGGCGTTGCAAGAGCAAGTGGTGAAACTCGATAACGCGATACAGGCACTGTTCAAGCGCGACTTCGTTTCGGTCGCCCTGCGTGCTAGCGAAGACAACGTCAATATGCAAGGCCAGACCGTGGACGGTGATGACCTCAATGAATCGCTGAAATATTTCGCCGACTACAACAGCTACATCGCCGAAGAACTGCCACGCATTCCACCGGACTATCGCGTTGCGGTGCTCAAAGCCGCCGAGCGTGCCGCCGCCCAGGCGATGTGGTTGAGCCTCAAGGATCACAACGATCAGGCGCATCCTTACGCGGTGTTCAATGTGCAGGCCGAGCAAGCCATGGCCCTGCAAAAGGCTTTCGTCGAGGTGCACCGCGCGGATCTCTCCACCCGCCTGCAAGCGGCGCTCAATCGCCGCGCCATGGCGCAGCTTATTGGTGGTCTGGATGAAATCACCGCGCAACCGCTGTTCGGCGGACGGGCCGAAATCAGCCAGTGGGACGGCTCGAAAAACCTCGGACTGGAACTGTTCGGCGCCAGCGACGTGCAGGATCTCAAACTGAGCCTCAAGCAGCAGTTCAACACCATGCTCGGCATCACTGAGCGGCGGACGTCATCGTTGCAGTGGCTGACAACGCAGCAAGCCAATCTGTCGGCACTGGATTACGAACGCGTGACGCAGTTCAGTGCGCTCAACGACGAACTGCGCAAATACAAAGAGGCCAACCCGGCCAGTTCGCCGGCACAGATCGAGCAACTGGTCAGTCGCGACTTCGTCGAGATGGACGTCAATTCCTGCCTGCAAATGTTGCAGACCGCCAACGTCGCCGGCGGACGCGGCACGTTGGCGATGCGCGCGGTGGAGTTGCAGCAGGAGGCCATGCAGCGTTGCCAGATGCTGCAAGTGCAACAGGCCGCTGCGGCGTGGAATGAGCTGGCCAACTACTTCAATCAATATCTGGCGGATCGCTTTCCGTTCGCTAACGGCGTGCAGATGCAGGACGCCGATCCGGCGCGGGTTGAATATTTTCTGCAACTGATCGACAAAAAACTGCCGGTCGCGCAGGCCGGCCTTGCCACCAACCAGACCCCGGAGCGCCTGGCCGCGACGGATTTTCTCAACCGCTTGAAGCAGGCGAGCACTTGGCTGACGCCGCTGTTCGTGCGTGACAAGAGCGGCATCCTTGGCGTCGAGCTGGACGTTCGCTGGCGCACCGATCGCGATGATGAGCTGGGCGCCGATCAGGTGATTGCCTGGGGCTTGCTCGCCGGCAATCAGCAAATCAACTATCCGGCAGCCGAGCAACCGAACCTGCGCTGGATGGTCGGCCAGCCTGTCCGCCTGACCCTGCGCTGGGCGCGTAACGGCAAGGAGCGGCCGGTCAATGATCCACAGCAACCGAATCTGGTGGTGCGTGATCTGGAGGCCGGTTGGGAGTACGGCGGGCCATGGTCGCTGCTGCGGATGATGCGTGCGCACTTCTCGGTGCAGCGTCAGCCAAACGTGGATTACACCGATTTCCCGCTGACGTTGCGTTTACCTGTAACCGGGGCGCCGGACAGCGTCACCAGCGAATTCACGCGGATGTTCGTGCGTCTATCGTTGATGAGCCAAGGTTCGAAACTGCCGCTGTCGATTGCACCGTTGCCGACGCGCGCACCACGCTCGCCGTTTCAGTTGAGCAGTAGCACCGCCGCCATTGAATCGCAGAAGGAGAGCTTGTGAGCCTGCCATCGACCGCATTGCCGGACCTGATTGATCAGTTGCTCGCGCCGATCAGCATGGACACGCCCTGCGGCGTCGATTTGCGCTATGAACGCGAGTTCGACCAACTGCGCGACCTGCGCCGCGAGGATGACGCCAGTCTGCCGACCGGGGTCTGGCAGTCGACGTTGAAACGGGCGAACTGGCCAGAGGTGGAGAAACTCACCACCACGCTGTTGCTGGAGCGCAGCAAGGACTTGATGCTCAGCGCCTGGCTCGGTGAAGCCTGGCTGCACCTGCAAGCGCTGGACGGATTGCCCGGCAGCCTGGCGCTGATCGCCGGTTTGTGTGAGCGCTTTCCTGAGCACCTGCACCCGCAGGCCGAGGACGGTGATCAGTCGTGGCGGGTGATTCCGCTGGAATGGCTGGTGCGTCGCTACAGTGAAATATTGCTCACGCGGGTGCCGCTGTTCGGTGCTCGCAACAGCGATTTCGAGCATTACACGCTTGAAGTCTGGCGCCGTTTGCAGATTCAGCAGGTGCAGACCAACGACAGTAAAAATGCCAAGACCTCAGCAGAAGCCGCCCGCAGCGAACAGAAGAAAATCAACGAACAGATTCGTGCGACCCCCCTGGCATTCTGGTTACGCACCCAAGGCAATCTGCTGTTGAGCCTGCAACACTTGCAACGGCTGGAGCGCTGGAGCGATGCCTTTCTGGGTGATCAGGCACCGGGGTTGCGTCCATTGCACGAAACCATTCAAGCGCTGCTGACGCTGGTTCAGGAGTTTATCGCCATGCATCCACAACAACCGGCGCCGCCAGCGCCCGTCATCGAAACGCCTGTCGTGGTGGCGCAGCCTGAAGAGCAAGCGCCGACCGCATCGCTGTCTCGTGAGCCGGCCAACCGTGAAGAGGCCTATCGGCAATTGTTGTTGATCGCCGAATACCTGGCCCGCACCGAACCCCACAGTCCGGTGCCGTACCTGATCCGGCGCGGGGTCGAATGGGGCAATAAACCGCTCAGTGAATTGCTCGGTGAGTTGATTTCTGCCGACGCCGAATCGCGACGCTTGTGGACGCTGCTCGGGGTGCTTTAGTGCACCCGCTGATTGCTGATTTTTGGCGGCAAGGCGATGGGCGTCAGCACTGGTTGTCCGGAGAAGAACGCCATCAGGTTTTTCCCTACCAGCTCCACCGTGCCTTGCATGGCTTCCGGTGACAGGCCCGCGACGTGCGGGGTCAGCAGCACATTGCCGAGCGCTTTCAGGGCGTCCGGCACTTGCGGTTCGTGGTCGAACACGTCGAGTGCGGCGCCGGCAATGCGGCGTTGCTCAAGGGCGCTGATCAGGTCTGCGGTGGCGATCACGCTGGCGCGGGCAATGTTGACGATGAACCCGTTAGGGCCGAGCGCATCGAGCACCGGGCGCGTCACCAGATGCTGCGTGCCGATCCCGCCTGGCGTAGCGACGATGAGAAAATCCGAAGCCCGCGCTAATTCAGTCGGCGTCGAGCAGAACGCGTAAGGCACATCGCTGCGCAACTGACGGCTGTGATAGCTGATGTCCATGTCGAAGCCCAGGTTCGCCCGTTTTGCAATCGCCATGCCCACCGCCCCCAACCCGAGAATACCCAGGCGCTTGCCGGCCAGCGACGGGCGCATGATTTTCGGCCATTCCCCCCGACGCACCGCGGCATCGCAACGTGGAATGTCGCGCACCAACGCCAATAGCATCGCCATGGCGTGGTCAGCCACCGACGAGGCGTTGACTCCGGCGCCGTTGGTCACGGTGATCCCGCGATCGCTGGCCGCTTGCAGATCGACCTGCTCGTAACCGGCACCGATCACCGTGATGATTTTCAACGCGGGCAGAGCGGCGATTTCCTCGGCGGTCAGGCCCAGCGGGCCACGGGTCAGCACCGCGTCAATTCGCGCGCCGTGGGTGGCGATGGCTTGTGCTCGTTCGGCCGGTGTCGGCGCCAGGATCAGGTGAAAGCCCTGATGTTCGAGAATCGGCAAATAGTCATTGATGGTTTCAACCAGTACCAGAACGGTTGCGGGCATTGCGCGGCTCCTGTGAACGTCGGCGGATTGTTCGCGAAAGTCGTTTCAGAGTGCTGATTCCAGAGCGGTTTGGCAATGGTGGCCGCTACCCCGTATCAGCCAGTGTAGGAGCTGAAACGGGGCGCGCGCGGGCGCTTCGTCAGAACGTCACGTCGGCGCTGTTGATCAATCGGGCGAACGCAGCGCCAAGGGTTGCGTTGTGGTGATCGATGATGGCTTGCGCGGGCAACGCCGCAGTGTCCATACAGGTGTGGGCGTCGGCCACCAGCAGCGGTTTGAAGCCCTGGTCGGCAGCGGCGCGGCAGGTGCTGTCGATGCAGAACTGGCTTTTCATCCCGACGATATAAAGGTCGTCGATTTGTGCGGCACTGAGTTGCTGCGCCAGTTCTGTACCGTGGAAGGCGTTGGGGCGGGATTTGTTGAAGAGGGTATCGATTTCAGCATCCAGGCCAAGTTCAGGCAGCAATTGCCAGAATGAACTGCCGACGGCAATCGGCGAACCCTCCGGGCCGGTATGGCGCACGGCGAACACCGGGACTTTTTTCAGCCGCGCTTTCTTGATCAGCCGCTGAATGTTGGCGAGGGCGTGTTCGCCTTCGTGAGGTTTTTCCGGGCCATGGAACAAGCCGACCTGCATATCGATGATCAACAGTGCTGCGGGCATGGTGTTACTCCTTGGGTGCTGCAGATGCCGCACGGACGGGAGAAACAACCAGGCCCCGTCCATTGCTGGCGGGGCCTTGGGTTTGCTGCGCTGGGTTTACCTCACGCACAAACACCACGACCCGCCGGTGGCGGTCGTGGTGGTGCGGGTGAGGTGCAGCGCACGAAGGTTCATGAGGCCGATCATGCTGGCGCCGGTAGCTGGCTGTCAATTGCGGGGTCAGGTGACGTACTGAGCAATACCATTGCCGAATGACCAGTTCTCTTTTTTCACCTCGATCAGGTTGATGAACACATCTTGCGGGCGCACCGCCAATTGTGCGCGCAGGCTTTCTGCGATGGTTTTGAACAGCAACTGTTTTTTCTCCACCGTGCGCCCTTCACTGATGGTGATCTGAATGAACACTACGCCTTCGCTGCGCTGGATCCCCAGATATTGCGGATCGTAAACGAGGTGCTGACTGTCGTGCTCGGTGAGGATCTGAAAGTTGTCGTGCTCGGGCACATCGATACAACTGCGCAGGGCTGCGTAGATCTGTTCGCCGATGCGTTTGGCGAAGGTGGGGTCGGGGTTTTGTTTGATGTCGACGCGAACGAGAGGCATGGGCAGAGACTCCGGGAGGGGACTCATTCACGCTAGAACATATCAACCACATTGAAAGTGTTGGGTGATGACCTCGCGACTGTTTTTGTATGAGGCTACCTACGAAACTCGCGGATTTTACCTACGCATTTGGCAGAGCCATCTGCTATCGGGCAGACGGTTAACGCGAAATCATGGGGCAGCAATGGGAGGTGGTCCAGGATGGAAAAGCTTCCCGAGCGTTAAATGTCAGCAGCCAAGGAAGGTAAATGCATCTTGATGACCACAAAAATGTCGAGCTCGAAAGGCTACAAACGGAAACCAAAAAGCTCGGCGCGCAGAGGCGCAAAGCTTTTGGCGGAGGAAGCAAAACTGAAACTTGAGACTTTTTTGTATCCCCTTGTGGTGGGGGCTGGGGCATTAACTGCAATTGCCACCGCCGTTGGGCTTTATTTGAAGCTGTAAGAGAGCGCAGCAGGTTGCCGTTGCGCATGCGTGTTGATTCAGAGCACCAAAAAAAGGGAAGGGGGCAGTATGAGCACAGAGGAAAGCAGAGCCAGGATAGAGCGACTGTATCAAGAGGAGTTTGAGTTCAGAGAAGCCATGAAGCCCTTTCGCAAAGCCGAAAGGCGTGAAACGGTTTTGCTGTTTAGCCTTGGAATGTTGATGGGCGCGGTGGGGATCGCTTTCGTGATGGTGTTGGCTCGAACCATCTGAATACCCTTGCATGTGCCTGTTAACGACATCATGAATACCTGTTTACGACAGATAATTTCCCAAAAACGACGCCCCGCTGATCTGCTCCGCACAACCATTCCTCAGCTAAGTCTTTGCTTCTGCTCATTTATCGCGGAGAATCGCGCCCCTGTTTCGGCCGGAGCATGTCTGTCGGTTTTTTCCGACGCGTCCTGACCGAGTGGCAAGTGACCGGAATGCGGAGATCCGACCGGATGAATGATCAGGCCAATAGCGTCGAAGAGCGCTTTGATGCAGCAGCACCCGCTGAACTTTCGAGCTGGAATCGCCAGGATACCACCTGGATGTTGGGACTGTTTGGGACGGCCATCGGCGCCGGCACCCTGTTTCTGCCGATCAACGCAGGTCTGGGTGGCTTCTGGCCGCTGGTGATCCTTGCGCTGCTGGCCTTCCCGATGACGTTCTACGCGCACCGTGGCCTGACCCGCTTCGTGCTGTCCGGTCGTGAGGGCGCCGATATCACGGAAGTGGTCGAGCAGCATTTCGGCATCAAGGCTGGTGCGTTGATCACCCTGCTGTACTTCTTCGCGATCTTCCCGATTCTGCTGATCTATAGCGTCGGCCTGACCAATACAGTCGCGAGTTTCCTCGAACATCAATTGCACATCACGCCGCCACCGCGCGCGCTGCTGTCGTTCGTGCTGATCCTCGGTTTGCTGGCGGTGGTGCGATGCGGCGAGCAGGCGATCGTCAAGGCGATGAGCCTGATGGTGTACCCGTTTATCGTTGCGCTGCTGTTTCTGGCGGTTTACCTGATTCCGCACTGGAACGGCGGCATCCTCGCCACCGCTTCGCATGTGCCGGCCCCGTCTGCACTGCTGCATACACTGTGGTTGGCGATTCCGGTGATGGTGTTCTCGTTCAACCATTCGCCGATCATCTCGGCGTTCGCCGTGGACCAGAAGCGTCGCTACGGCGTCCATGCTGAAGAGCGCAGTTCACAGATCCTGTCCCGTGCGCACCTGTTGATGGTGGCAATGGTGCTGTTCTTCGTATTCAGCTGTGTGCTGACCCTGTCGCCGGAGCAACTGGCTGAAGCGAAAGCGCAGAACCTGTCGATCCTGTCGTACCTGGCCAACCATTTCAGCAATCCGACTATCGCCTTCGCGGCGCCGTTGATCGCGTTCGTGGCGATTTCCAAGTCGTTCCTCGGCCACTACATCGGTGCCAGCGAAGGTCTTAAAGGCCTGATCATCAAGAGCGGCAAGCGTCCGGGTGCCAAGGCACTGGACCGCATTGTGGCGGCGTTCATGCTGGTCGTGTGCTGGATCGTGGCGACCCTGAATCCGAGCATTCTGGGCATGATCGAAACCGTCGGCGGCCCGGTGATTGCGGCGATTCTGTTCCTGATGCCGATGTATGCCATCCGTAAAGTGCCGGCGATGGCGCGTTATCGGGGTCAGGCGTCCAATGTGTTTGTCACCGCGGTTGGTCTGGTGGCGATCTCAGCGCTGATCTATTCGCTGACGGCTTAAAGACCGCAGCAACAAGAGACCGCTGCACTTGATGGGGGCAGCGGTTTTTTTTCGTCTGTTTGAAAGCGAGTTCTATGAAGGTGACAGGGACGCAGAGCGCACCGGGCTGCATTCCCACGCAGAGCGTGGGAACGATCAACGACAGGCAAGCATCATTCTGCAGGTATAAAAAAACGCCGCACATCTGACGATGGGCGGCGTTTTTCAGTGCGTTGTAACGTTAGGCTTGAACGACCGGGATGTTGGCGTTCGCAGCAGCTTCACGGAACTCGGCGATCTGGTCGAAGGACAGGTAGCGGTAGATATCGGCCGCCATGCTGTCGATCTTGCCAGCGTATTCCATGTACTCCTCGACGGTCGGCAGGCGACCCAGGATCGAAGCCACGGACGCCAGCTCGGCCGAAGCCAGGTAGACGTTCGCGCCGTCGCCCAGACGGTTCGGGAAGTTACGGGTGGAAGTGGAGACCACGGTCGCGTTCGGCTCTACACGTGCCTGGTTACCCATGCACAGCGAGCAGCCTGGCATTTCCATGCGTGCGCCAGCCTTGCCGTAGATGCCGTAGTAGCCTTCTTCGGTCAGTTGGTGAGCGTCCATCTTGGTCGGC
>Ga0160456_100201_pt1 | contig 37959 bp, 41 predicted proteins | sample HID1972K_E6MG_FD_108261 | JGI IMG/M metagenome (GOLD analysis project Ga0160456, IMG submission 108261) | Enriched pill bug-associated microbial communities from UW Madison campus, WI, USA - HID1972K_E6 MG | ecosystem: Host-associated > Arthropoda: Insects > Digestive system > Unclassified ... | reverse complement strand
TGATCCGGTCCTTGTTATAGTCCTCGGAAAAAGGGCTTATCAGCTTATTGAACAATGGCAAATAATCGAGGTCGATCTTTATTTTCTTTTTGGTTGTAGTCTCCATGGTTTACGAACAGGTTGAAAGAAGCATAATCATTATAAGCGCAGCGGGCATCACCGCGAAATAAACTGCAGCCAGTACATTGGCAAAAACAGATAAAACTTGGGTTGATACGGGACATAGCTTCCCCATTAAGCGTAAATTTGCTTTCATAAAATTGGCTTATGATCCATTTTGAGTATACAAACTCTGCTATTGGATCCGTTGGTTAATAAAGGCTCGGATAAATATAATACCAAGTCCAAGGACTTGCTTAATATAGCCAGTACTTAAGTAGGTAATCTTGGAAACAGGGAATACATGGTTTCCATACGGCTCGGACCTTCAACAGAAGTAGAGATAGGAATAAATGCCTTGAAAAAGAACTTCCCTGGTGAAAATTCAATACGGTTTTGGTTAAATAGGCTCAATGGTTTCATTGCAAAGTTTTAAAATTACTCAACAATGAATCTTATAGAATTTGTAGTTTCCATTATAAAAAAGAGATGGAACTTACTTCATTCCCTATAGAAGGCCGTAGGAAGCCCACAGATGAGAACAAGAGCAAGCCCATCTCTTTCCCGCAAAGGTAGAGATTGGGCATTGAACTCTCGAACTTGCATCTGTTGAAAATTTCCTACGTTTTCTATAGCAAGGTTCAATGTCAATACCAATATAACTTACAGATAAATAAAAGCTTATTTATCTAATTATAACACTAACATACACACAATTATTTATAAATGCAAATTTTATCTACCTACCAGTCAATGAAAAAATAAATTTAATTCGATTAATATGCCGCATGGTTCAAATAACGGCATTATCTCTATTCATAATAAATAGAGTTCTCTTAAGAAGGTTGACACTGGGCATTTCAGCAAAAAGTTTGTCAAGAACGCTTGGTCACAGTCCAAACTATGTAATTACGATTGAAAACAAAAATAAAACGACAAGTTATCCACCTCATGAATGGCCTAAACTTGCGACAGCGCTGAATTGCCAAATACATGATCTTTTACCAAATGCAGACAGCAATAGCACAGGTGAATTAGTAGATAAAAAGGTTTTAAATTTGAGCATTGAAAGTGATTTAAAGCTTGTATTTAAGGAATTGGTTTATCATGGCTTTTTCAATCAGGAAAAATCCATTCAAGATGTGGCTGATCACTTATTTATCAGAGATGAGGAACAACTGAAAATAATAGACATTGTTTTGAACAGATTTGTTAAAGATGGATTGTTGCAACCAATGGGAAACTCTATCTTTATCATCAATGACCAAAACAAAAAACTATAAAAAACTAAAGCATAAAGAAAGCAAACTGGTCGTCATGTCAAGGATTGACTTTGAGATTGCCAAAAATGTTTATGAGCGTTCTATCCAGATTGGATTAAATGATGAAGAGGTTTCCTTTTTGCTTGGCAAAAGAAATAAATATTTCTTTGATCTATTAAACCCTACCGAAAAAGCAAAATTCAAAACAGAACAGTTGGACATCTTACCAACCATACTGGAAACATCCATTAAGGACATCGTTCCAACTAATATAAAAGCAGGCGAAGAGATTAAGCTGAAAGCCTCCAAAACCCAGTATGCCCATAAAATTCGTTATGAATTTACGGTATTAAATGCAGATAATGAAACTCCCCATGCTACTGTTTGGGAAAAGAAGATTAGGAAAGGTAAGATTAGACAGTTGCATGTAGATCTTCATGAATGCTTGTTGCTATCAATAACCCAAGGTTATTTTAAAGTGCCACGCAATGCATTGGCTATCTATTTACACATAAAGGCCAATTTAGAACAGCCCTTCTCTCCTGCCGATCTACAGAAAAGCCTTTCTGTTTTAACATCTGCTAAGGGAAAGGGAAGGTTATTAAAACGGGAAATTGTTCAGGCTAAGTATGTATATATGGAAAATTCGGAAGTTCAATCAAAAACAGCCCAATAATTTATTTTCGTGTGTGTGGTGTCTAAGTGTGCAAGGAGCATTGAGCCTTGAAACAGACCATAATAATAAAAGCCTTACTATTAATTTATAGCAGACTTTTCATTATGGTCTACTTGCCAGATAAATATTTTTATAAACCGCACAAAACTGATTAGCAGGTGAACAGGAAACTCACTGTGGTACTAATTATTGGGAGGTGGTAGCATGGCGTATATTAACAGAAGATAACAACTTTCTAAGCTCTTTGTTTAATTAGGTCTCTGTAAAAAGTCAACTTTAAGAACCGCTTCTCTATAAATTGATTAATAATCTAAAATAAACAAAATACTGCAGCATGCAAATGCTATGTTTGAATATACCAAAATCTTTAGTCACTAGCAAATAAATCTGTATTCTTTTGGGAGACTAAATGTGTAATTAACATGTATAGTTTTAAGACTTTTCTAATGATATCAAAAAGGAATTATGTTTCTTCAATTAGTATCTTTTCATAAGATTGCACACATCATTCCCGAATTACTAGGCAATCATTATTTTGGCATGGTCCAGGTGTTCTTCAAAAGGATCATAGACCATTGTGCGTTTTTTTCTATAATAAGCCTCTTTTTCGATAACCCGTATATGGATTTTCACTTCGGTCTGTTGAAATTCTCTTATAATTTCTCTATGAAACAGGAATAGGCCCAGTTATTGCCGAATGACACATAATATTTATCTCCGATTTCCAATTTTGGCTCGGTCCTCTGTTTTGGGATTGCCTTGATTTTTGAGCCGACCCTTTCCCTATATCTGAACTGTTTGAGCATCTTCCAAAATAATTTATTAACAGCAAAATTTATAGACAACTTTAAACTAGGGGAGCAAAATGATTCTGATAAATTACACTTTTAAGTTCTTCGAATTTTGCCAAGAGTACTTTTTTTACATCATCCTTTTGCGAAGAGCTAAGGTTGTTGTTATCAAGTTCGAGTGCAGATATAAGATTGATTTCAAGTGGTGCTTTATGTGATTTGTCCTTTTGGAATTCATGAAAATTAAAATCTACTTTGAGTTTACCACTAACACCGCGTCCAACAAGTTCGAATTTGAAGGTCGCCAGCATGCGCCAGACAATCAGGTTATCAAAGTATTTTTTTTCGTTTAGAAAAAAAGTTGTTTCCACTTTTTTTCCGCGAAATATCAATTCCTCTTTGTTGTCCATCCATTTCAGTTCTTCAGGCAGTGGAAGTGAAGTGTCCGGGCGAAATTCAAATGAGGCTACATTTTCTCCTTCCAAATCAAGTGCACGGGCTTCTGTTGAATTGAATAGTTTAAGAAAGAAGACAATCCTTCTATGGTTGTTAAAATCATCGAAACGAACCCTGTGTTCGACTTCCTGCTCATTTACCACGCGTTTTTCTTTACATCTCTTTTCGAAATAAGAAACGCATTTGTTTACAACACTTTTTGTTTCATTGGAGGTGAAAAAGCGTTGGAATTTCAACTGGCCGTCGGTATGTTTAAAACTAACGATTGCTTTAAATTGTGTTTTGTGGTTAACCCACGACTTGTTATAGTTGTTACGCTCTATGATAACTTCTACCTCAATCTCTTTGTCTTTTACTATAGTTTTTACATTGGGTCTGCCAACAATTTTATAGTTGTCCCTCAAGTAGGCGTTCTTGGGAGAAATTTGCTCTGTAAGACCTGGAAGATATTCTTCATGTATGAAAGTCGTGAGATTGGTAAAATTCTCATTTAGCTGGATCTTGCCGGAACCTGCACTTTTCAGATTGTCTTCTTTAATGGTCTGTCTATCTATTAAAATCTCAAACTCTGATGGAGAAAGAAGGAGGCACGATAAAATGGAAACCGTTCGTTCCTTTTGATTGTTAGGTGTAAAAATACCTCTTTGGCGTAAAATGGTTTTAATGTCGGCCTCTGATATATAGGTCTGATTTGCCAAATCTCTTATCATTTCGCCACTCGGGATAAATGAGCTAGGGCTAACTTTTGTATTTGCCATTATTGAACTAATTTATCTTGATATGAACCTACTTTGATTTTTTTTGCGGTACTTTGATCGGTAAAAAAATCTATCACCCTTCTGACGCTATTCTCGTTTCCATTGGTCTTGTAATCTGGGAATAGGATTTCAATCGATCCTGCAAATGATGATGATAGCTTATTGGCCATGCCAACATATTTTTTTAAGTCTTCTTCGTTATAGCTTTCAGAAGCATAAAGGACGATATGTTCTGCTCCTGCATTTGAATATTTCATCGGAATAACGCTTGCATTTATGTATTCAACAGGTAAAATGGCACCACTCTTTACCTTAATGTCCTCACGAAAGTTTAATCCCGTTTCTATGTACAAAAACTCCCAACCTTCAAATTGCTGATCAGCATGGGCAAGAATTGTCCAAATAAACTCTGCACGTTTCAGGTCAACGAGATAAGCCGCTTCAAACTGAAAATCTTCGAGCCCATCGATTTGAGCAGTTGAGGTTTCTATTAGTAGATCTCTTTGTTCATCACTAGCTTTTCCCGATAGCCAGATTAATATGCCAATAATACTTTCGGTTTCGATTATTCCATTGTCTATGAAATTTTGTGCGACATCTCCTTTTTCGTTAGATCGATCATAGCAATTACAAATATCCGAGAGCTCTTTAAGGTGGGATTTGAATTTTGAGTTTGGATATCTATCGTAGGACTGCGTAGCCTTAACCGAAACCACGCCGTGTACAAGCCTTTGCTGAATCAAAGGACATCCGTATAATTTCAGGTAATCAATACCATGAGTTTCACGACCAGAATGCTTTACTGTGTCGTTGCAAGGTATGGAGATGTTTTGCTGTCCGTTAATCCAGCCTATTCGGTTCAGAAATTTTATAGCAGCTTCTTCACCTAGCTCTCCGGTTCTTTTTGAAATTTCACCCATGTTAAAATGTTAAGCGTTAATTTATTTTAGTATTGGCTAAATTATGTAATTTTAATCAATCAACAAACCTATTAGCTAATTGGATATACCAATGACTTTAGATATAATTATAATGGAAATTTGGAACTATAATAGATTGAGAGTTTAGTCGCATACATGACAAGATTTTAGATTTGTCAATCCTATAGTACCTTCCATGATTTGAGTTCTTTAACAATGTTCAAGGATTCCTGATGATCGGTACATAATTTTGTCTACTAAAAAGCATTTTTTAATTCTCCAGTTTCTTCAAATAACATACTTTCCGCATCATTCATCTTTTTGCCAATCCTGCTTTTCTTTACTCTGGCATATCTTTGAGTAGTGCGAATATTCTTATGCCCCAACATTTTGCTTACATCCTCTAATGGAAAGTTCAATACATTTAACATCATATCTGCGAATGTATGCCGTGCAAGATTATCTCCGGGTCTTCAGAGCCACATTTGAATTTTCCGATAGGGTTCTTTGGAAACCATAGGTTTGCTTCCGCTATGTTCAAGATTTGCTTCAGATTTTTAATCTGTTTCATAGTAGCGGCACCTTTCAATGCAGAGTTCTTTTTACAGCAAGATATTATAGAATTTCTGCGCAAAGGAATATTCAATAGCTGATAGGCAAAGATCGGTCACCTTAATTTCAAACTTTAAAAATTCAGCAATCTTCTTCTGAGTAGCCTTCCACTGTTTTAAAGCCTCTTTTGATCTTAATTTTTTATCTACCAGCTCGCTAAAATCCCTAATGTAAATTTCAGTTAATTCTAATAATAAAGGTACCTCCTGTTCGAGTATCTCATTCTTTTTGCCTTCAATCGGAATGTTGTGGTAAATATTTTTCAGCATTATCGGACTTACATAATCATGCTGGGTTTTCAACACTGTAAAATTAACTTCCAATAATTGCTGAATTGATTTTTTTTGAATCGGCTGACTGTAAGCGGTAAGACATAAAAAAGTCGGTCTATTTAGCTAGAACGACTTTCTTAGTGAACCCTGGAAAAAACTAAATATACTCATATAAGTCTTCGGCAGAGGGCACCGTAAAGAATTAGAACCTATTGTTGATGTAACTATAGCTCCATGTAGGAGCTTAACCTTAATTATGATACCTTTATAAGAATAAGCATTCTGAATCAAAAATCAAATTTTCGGCAGATACTCTATTTTATGCCATAGTTTGATATTAATAGTTTTTCCGTAAACGTCCTATCGTACCTTTGTCTTAAGTCGCACTTGTATTACAATTTTTCAGTCATATAAACATTCAAAAACTCCTCTTTTGATATTCTCTTTAATTTATTGGAGGCTATTCTTTCAAAAAGATAATCAGTGCCAAGGTCAAAAAATACCGGAGAATCCGCATATTCCCAACTCTTTCTTTCATTTTTCCAAGTAAAAGTGTACAGCCCCTTATAGGTACTCATAATCCGATTTTTTGATACTTTATACTCCAATTCGTTTTCCTCATTTAATCTACAGATCTCAACATCTTGTTCTTCAATATATGATTCATTTTCCAACTCCAAGTTTATTTTCGTCGAAGAATACTCAAATGATTTTTTGGCTAAAGAATTAATATCATTGTTGACCATTTTTATCTCTGAATCTAAAAACATATCTATCTTATCATAGAGCAAGTTGTAAAAGTCAGGAGGATTTTCAATTACTTTCTCTAATTCCCCTTTAAGTTTCGTAATTCTGTCTAGTACTCTTTCAATTCTATCACTGGGATCAATCCCAAATTCATATTCATTAGCTCTACCCTTTAAAGATAAAAAATCTGTTTCTCTGATAAATCTCTTTACAATTGGAAATAAAGTATTTCTTTGCCCTATTGGGATTGCTATAGTTTTAGAAAATGTACGTCCTGATAATTTCTCAACTGGTATAATAATATATGTCTTAGACTCGTAAACATATTTTTCAAATTTATCAATCCATTCCAGCTCTGAATTTCCAACTGTTATTTTCTGTTCTATATCTTTGATGTTGGAGATCCAATTATCATAAACCTTTCTAACACTTTCAATTATTGAGTTTAAACTATAAATTGATGAAGAGGGATTTGACCTATTATTTTCCCAAGATTTCAAAATATCTTTAATCTGAGCGACCAGATTCAATTTAAAATTATCTAAGGTTTTTAAGTAATTACAAGCCTTCAAGATTGCATCCTCTTCCTGTTCAATAGATTGATTTAAACTTCGAATCGTTTCATGATAATCAGGTAGATTGCCTGCATGACAATCAAAGTTATCATTTTCATATGCTTGCTCAATTTCTCTTAGCCTTTTACTAACTATACTCCTGGTTCTTAATCGTTCCTTAAAATGGATCGCATTTACAACCCATATCATATCTCCATAAAAGTTTTCTCTCATCTTGATTGTTGTAGAAGAAATCGAGGAATTCTGAAATTCTATTATAGTTCCTGATGGAGTTTTAACATCAGCAATATGCTTTTCTGCATCGTCCTCAATAATGACCTCACGGCATTCTGGAGCAAACTTCTCCTTCCATTCTAAATGCCATTTAGTTTCTTTTTCAAACCAATCATCGCACACCCTTTCCCCGAAATGTTGCCAATGCCAAATATTGATCTCTCCACATTTTGCAAGGAGTTGGGAACCACATAGCGGACACCAACCTTTACCTTTAGGAAAAGGGGATATTCTATTCCCTAAATCATCAACAGCAAAATGCATAATGTAAATTTCAATTTAATTAGACCTCCACAACTTCACCCCTTCAATAAACTCCTCCGTATCTACATGATCATAGACGATTCCAACGCTGTAGCGCGCTCTTGTTATCGCCACATAGAACTTGGCAATATCAAAGATATTTTTTCTTTTTTCATTTACCGTTTTGTAAAGTAAACCATCCTTTAAATATTTTTTAATTGGCTCACTGGGATATATAAGTACTCTATCAAATCCAAGCCCTTTGCAATTCCCATAATTCCATTCTGGCTCCTTAGCTAATTGATAACGCAAAATCGTTGGTTTATATATTTTATTGTAGCCATCCGTATCATCTTGCTTTATAAGAAACACTCCATTATGATCACTTACAAAGGATCTACACTCCTCACATTCACATGGTTCACTTACCGAAAATTCAGGATATAACTTAGAGGAAAAACTGCAAATTTCAGCATTATTTCGATGCGAGTACTTCAAAGTAACTTCATCAATATCACAATCGTTAGTGCACTTATCGATAATAAACTGTTTAATATTCCCTTCTTTATACTTACTATTTAACCTCGAATTATGAGTTAGATAGGTTACCTGCCTAGGGTCTCCAACCAAAATTACTTTTGTTTTACTTTTGAAAAGTAACTTTAAAAACTCCAAGTCATTACCCGCTAGATCTTGAACTTCATCAATAAATAAATGGCTGTATATTCTTGCTAGCCTATTAATAACACTTCCCTTACTTTCTTTATTGCACCTAACTACGAATTTTGAAAGCTTATCGGAAAACATTTTATTGTCACTTGTAAAGTAATGCTCTTTAAAGTTTTTTTCCTCAGTAAATGGAATTCCCACTCCGTTCTGATTGACAAACCTTATCCCTGATGCTCCATTTACAAGTATCATTCCCCTGATTTCTTCAGAAAACATAACGCCCTGATATGGCTTTACACCATGTTGAATAAGAAATGAGAACCAAGTTTGAATCGTAACATTTGCAGGGATGCATCTATTAAGCTCCATAAATTTTCGCTTTATCTCTTTTTCATTAGCCTCGGTGTATGTTGTAATCAATACATCACTTTCAGTAATTTTCAAAGCTTCTCTTACTAGATAAGTTGTTTTTCCCGACCCAGCAACAGATAAAACGAGGGAGTTATTCGGCGATTGCATCTAAAATATATTTAGGAAATTTCAATACTTCCCGCGTATCAAAAATCTTTAAAGCACATTCCGTTTTATTAGCTTTCATGTAGCGATGCAGTTCGTCTTCAGTCATATTTTTACCTAGGATCTTATTAACTACTTTCACACCGTTTACTTTTAAAAATTGAGGTTCAAGGGTATTATAATTAAATTTTTTCTCGCCTACCATTAATTCACCAGAATCGATATTCTCCTCAAAACATATTTTAATTGAAGGCTTTAACTCTGACCCTAAATAGTTAATATACTTCGATCTTAACCCTCCAACATTTCCATCGTTATCAGTAACGACACAAACTGGCTTATTTATTTCCTCCGCGATTTGAAGAAATCTTAAAAAAGTTGTTCCTACGGAAATTACATCAATTTGATCCTGAATAGGAAGGCGTCCCTTATTAGCGTCCATATATGCACGCTGTACTAAGAGTTCATCACAATCTCCCTCTACTAAAATTGCCTTTTTACACAAAATAAGCCTCAACGTATCATATCCTGGAATTCTCTCGAAGAAGCGCTGAGTTTCTTTAGATAAAGAAGTCAACCTAAAAGATGCTTTATCATTAATTAAGATAAGATTATCCAATCCAAGTTTATTCGCCACAAAGCTATTGTGTGTAGATATCAAGATTTGTTTCTCTTTGCATTTATCATGAATATCTTTTATTAATTGATTCAGCTTTGAATGCGATAAATGATTCTCTGGTTCCTCTAATAATATAATATTGGCTTCTTTAGATTTCTTATGTTCAAGTGCTAGTTTTGTTTTAATTACTGCCTGCGCTCCTTTACCTATGTGATGAAATGGAATATCTTCGACGCATGTTAAAAAACTGGACTCCCAGGCGTCCTTAGAAGATAGATCAATTGTAAGCTTTATCTCCTTATCATCACTATTATTTCCAGAAATCCCGTTTATAACTCCATTTACGCTGGCAACTGAATCATCTTCTAGGAAAGTAGCTTGTAATCTTCGATGTGCGTGAATTAAATTATTTCTTTGCTTATCATCTAAATGGTTTTTGATTATATGGGATATGTATACATCTGAACCATTTTTATAACGATTACTACTGGAATCAATCAATGCCGATTTAATTGGTATTTTCCTAGGGGTTATAGATTCCCTTGCACAAGTTGTCCAATTTATTTCATAGAACTCTATCGGAAGTGCCGAAACATCACCTGCTGCTACATATTCATTGTACTCACCACGATGCTTTTCAGCTAGAGAAATAGTAAATATAATTCCACATTCATTCTTTTCACTACTATTATTATCTCCTTCAAAAAATGGAAGTTGATCCCCTGCAATGAAAATTTCAATCGATACTTCTGGCGGAAATAGTGGTTTAGAAGTTTTTAAACTTGCAAGATATTCCTGAACAGAAAGATAATTAAAAAAATGCTCTGAAAGGTCGTTCTTAAAGTATCTGCCATTAGAAAAACCGGAAAGTACTAAATGTATAGCTTCAAGAATGGTAGACTTTCCAGTTTCGTTGTTACCTACTAAAATATTCAATCCATTGTTAAGTTCGAGCGTAAAAGGATTTTTAAAAGATTTGAAATTTTTAATTATAACCTTTTTGATATGCATAGTTCTATATTTTTAGATATCTCTTTTCGGCAAAACGACTCTTAAGACATAAATTACTTCTAAAATAGCTAATATTTTACTTATTTCCGTTTATTGTATCATTCATAAATTAGTTCAGCATCAATTAACCTTTAAGTTGCTTATAAAAAATCCAAATTGGATAAACCTTTACTAATATCATGGTGAAAGGAGAGCATAGATGAGAAGGATATTCTTTACTTTTACAAGATGGCAGTGGGTGCACCGAGGCAATTGGAGCTATCAAGTACATGAACAATTATTATAAGGCATCTAAAAACTCCGTATATCGGTGGATACTTTTTTCAATCCGCTTTGTAGACGAATTGTATTCTATACCATATTGGGCAAATAATGGCTTGTAATCAGCTTTTACATATTCAAACGTCAGCTCGAAAGGACGCGTTAATTCCTCTAGGGAATATTTAAATATATTTGATTCACTATATTCTTGCTCATCCGCTCCCAATGAAATAGCCAAAGTGATTTTCTTGCCTGCAACTTTAAACCCGCTCTCGCTTCCAAAGGCCCAGCCGTGAGTCAAAACCTTGTCTAGCCACTTTTTAAAAAGAGGCGGGCAGTTGAACCAATAATATGGAAATTGGAATACAATCTTATCATGTTGCTCAATAAGTTTTTGTTCTGCCGGGACATCGATTTGTTCATCCGGATACACTTTGTGCAGCTCATGAACGACATACCTGTCTGGAAATTTTCTCAATTCTTCTATCCATCTTTTATTAATACTCGACGCTACGATATCTGGATGTATTACAATTACCAATGTTTTCATATATCAAAACTTAAAATTATTTGAAGCAAAAGTAACTTATACATACGTGTTTCGTATATTGGCATCCAATTGTAAGGTACTATCAAAAATGTAAGTAATGACTGTGATTAAGAAGACTTCGACAAACTATGCCAACAAACAGGCTTTAGCGGACGAATGCCCGGAAGTTTATGCTGCACACATTCTTGGCGGACAATGGGCCCTGGCAATCTGTTCCTGGTTAGCAAATAGGAAACTCCGATTTGGTGAGTTAAAAAGGAGAATACCTAACGTGACGGAACGAATGCTGACCTTGCAACTGCGGAAATTAGAAGAAAATAAAATATTAACACGTACCGTTTTTGCGGAAGTCCCCCTCAAGGTGGAATACGAACTGACTGCTATAGGTTATGAATTGATCCCCATTCTCAAGCAACTCGAAATGTGGGGATCGAAACATAAAAATATGAAGGAATGAACCATCTCCCATTGTGTACAAAAAAAGCCTCACATTTCTGTGAAGCTTTTCTGTGAACTTACTGGTACAAAACTCGAACCTTTTATTGGAAGATTTGAGGCGATTGAATCAGTTGAAAAACACCCCCTTCCTCCAAAATGATACAGATATAAAAACTTTGAAGATGCAATCTCAGTGCCAAAAGAATATAGGTAGATTTAAAAATTAATATTAATGTAATATTACAGGATTACAGGGAATATTATCAACGATCACAATGCGCTGAAAGCAGAAGAAAAAAGCTATCAACCGATACCGGAAGTCCGAAGTGTTACTCAGTAAATAGTCCAACGAAATTATATGCATATCAGACAGGACGTTCAGGATATCATACTCTCAGAAATGGAACACCTACTTAGTGGTCTGGCTAAAAGACACTTGGTGACAAGGAAGGAACCAAAACTGACTACAGTGGTCCAAAAAAGATCCAAATAAAAGGTTATATTCGTATCATCAACCTTAATCATTGTAATGGCAATATTGAAAGAGATAGTAGATTGGACAGAAAATAAAAGTCAATTCTGGCAGGTGGCAGTTGATACGTTAATCCGCACAAATAACATCGACTCAGCTGATCTTGATTTTTTGATAAAAACCTGTAAGGCGGAACATTCCTTACTGAACTATAATTATACTCCCATTGACTTTAATTTATTAAGATCGTTTATTCAGAGTACAAGCGGAAATATAGACGTGTCTTTAGTCAGTATTAAAGATATAGACAATATTAGTGCTTTATCACAAACAAATCAATTAGAATTTGCACCGATAGGATTAACAGTAATTTATGGTGATAACGGATCGGGTAAATCAAGCTATGCAAGCGTCTTAAAACATGTGTGTACAACAAGAGGTATTCGTCCTGTTATCCATCCAAATCTCTTCATTCAAGGATCTGATTTGAAAGATAAAAAAGCAAATGTTTTTTATTCAAGAGCAGGCAATGTTGACCACGTATCATTAATTAATTTAGTAACGAATAGTCCGGCACTAAGAGCGGTAAATGTTTTTGATACATCCAGTGCTAATCATTATGTGGAAGCAGAAGACGAGATTGCCTTCATTCCACATGGAATAAATCTATTGGATAAATTTGCGAAGGCACTTCGTGATGTTGAAGCACGGCTGGAAAATGAAAAACAGATACTCAATTTAAAAAAGTTTGATTTTTCTGTTTTAGAATTGTCAGCAACAAGTCCATCTCACACATTCTTATCCACTGTAAACTCAAATACGACTCGTGAACAACTTATTGTAAATTCCTTATGGGATATTAGCAAGGACGAAAGAATAACAGCTATAAATGAGGAAATTCAAACTCTTAAAAGTACCGCCCCCCAAACAAAGATTAAAAGCAATACCGAGTTTATACGTAGGCTTAAAATATTAAGAAACAATTTTGCTAATTGGGAAGGTAGTCTTTTGGACGAAGCGAACTTGCAAAAAATTAAGGACATAGTAAACAATTTTGTTAATGCTACTAAAACTCTTAAAATCTCATCAGAAGCTATATTTTCAGATTTACCATTAGATGGAGTTGGTTCAGCAACCTGGAAACAGCTTTGGGAAAGCGCACGGAAATTTCATAACGAAAGTAAGCAACGTGAAAGTTTTCCTGATACCAACGAAAACTGTCCCTTGTGTCTGCAACCACTTGATCTTCCAGCTAAGCAAAGATTTGAAAATTTTGATGAATTTGTTAAAAATGACTTACAAAAGCAGTACGATCAAGCAAATAATGCCTATAAAGGGCAACTTGCTGAATTAAATGCTTTAAATTTTTCAATTGACGTTTATGAACCGACCATTCTCGAAATCGAACAGATAATACCTGATTACCGAAGTATTCAAACTGAGTATATTTCTACACTACAAACATATCAACAAGAGCTAATCGATTTGTTTCAGGACGAAGAAACAGTCGAAGATATTGAATCGAGAACTATCCTGCAAAATCCAAAATTAAAGATAGACTCGCTGTTAACTCAGTTGGAAGAGCAAAATGAACTGTTGCTCACCCAATCAATAGCTGAGCGTTTAGCTACATTAGAAACCGAACTTTCAAATCTCCTTTGTGAAAAGAAAGTCTATACTTTCAGACCTAAAATTTACCGTGAAATATTGCGATTAAAAAGGGTTAAGCTTTTGGATTCTGCAATCAGTAAATGTAATACACGATCTCTTACTACTCTTAGTAATACATTAACACAAACGCATGTAACACAATTTCTTAAAGATGCTTTTAAGGATGAGCTAAAAACACTGGGATTTAATAATGTTAGTGTGGAAGCAGAAACTAAGGGATCCAGAGGAAAACAATACCACTTTCTAAAATTGAATGCACATAATAACGCAAATGCGTCATTAAAAGATATATTAAGTGAAGGTGAACATCGGTGTATTGCGTTAGCTACATTTTTAGCTGAGCTTCGTCTGTCTGACCATAAAAGTGCTGTTGTTTTTGATGACCCCGTATCATCATTAGATCATAAATGGAGGAATAAGATAGCAGGAAGAATTGCTCAGGAAGCAAAAATTAGGCAGGTTGTTGTACTAACGCATGATATTTCTTTTTTTATAATGATTCAGGAACACGCTTCGAGACTAAATCTGCCAATTGTAATAAATAGTTTAACCCGTAAAAAACAGGAGACCGGAATTATTCTTAGTAATCCTCCTTGGGATGCTATGACAACAAGCAAACGAATAGGTCTCCTTAAAGACCAACATCAGAAATTAGCAAAATTCGAGAAAACAGAAACGGAAGATGTTGTAAAACCGAAAATACAAAACCTATACGGTAGGTTACGAGAAACTTGGGAGCGTTTCATTGAAGAAGTCTATTTAAACGATACAATAAAACGATTTGGAAGGGAAGTACAGACTCAACGTCTTTCTAAACTAATAGATTTAACAATTGAGGATTATAATAAGGTGAACGAAAATATGTCAAAATGTTCAACATATATGGTAGGTCATGATTCTGCTGGTAATCTTAACGATGAAATACCATCCGCTCAGGAATTTTTGAACGATGTCCTGATTCTGGAAAATTATATGAAAGAAATTAGAAAGCGACGTAATTAATTTTCTATCTGATTAGATACTATGTATAATTTACATTTGTTAGGATGGCACAGCTTTCAAGACCTCTGTAATGCCATTGCAAGAGAAGTTCTTGGACAGACAGCACTTTCCTATCTCCCCTCAAATGATGAAGGAAGAGACGGGAGTTTCACGGGTAAATGGGTTACTCAGCAGAAGGAAGTAATGGAAGGTGAATTTGTTATTCAATGCAAATTCACTTCAAAGCAGAATAAGAACTTTACATTTTCTGATTTTTCATACGAAATTGATAAGGTAAAGGACTTAGTGAATCAGGGGTTATGTGATATATACATAATTATGACTAATGCTGGCATATCGGGTAAATCGGAAGCAAAAATCAAAAGAGAATTTCTGAAATGTGGTGTGAAACATGTACTGATCTATGGCAATGATAATATATGTCAAGTTATTAAAGAGAATACAAGATTAAGAAGAATGGTTCCTCGCGTATATGGATTGGGAGACCTTTCTCAAATCATTGACGAACGGGTTTATAGACAAGGGCAAGTTTTATTAGAATCTTTAAAAGACGAGTTAGCTAAAGTTGTTATTACAAAGTCTTATCACAAAGCCGTTGATGCATTAGAAGAACATAACTTTGTTTTAATTGTTGGCGAAGCAGCAGCGGGCAAAACAACAATAGCGACATTATTGGCTATGGGGGCTTTGGATCAGTGGCAGGCAGCCACTATGAAGTTAAATCATGCTCAAGATGTAATAAAACATTGGAACCCGGATGAACCTAATCAATTATTCTGGATTGATGACGCTTTTGGTGCGACACATTACGAATCTCCACTTGCTTACAGGTGGAATGAAGTTATACCAGAGATTAAAGCCATGATTTCCCGTGGCGCAAAAATTGTAATGACATCCAGAGATTATATTTATAAGGCTGCAAAAAAAGACTTAAAAAGTAATGTATTCCCACTCATAAACGAAAGTCAGGTCGTTGTAGATGTACATGATTTGAGCATTGACGAAAAACGTCAGATGCTCTATAATCATATAAAATTGGGCAAACAGCAGACACTGTTTCGTAAGAAAATAAAACTCTTTCTTGAAGCAGTTGCCCAAAATAAGAGATTTATTCCAGAAACTGCCCGTAGGCTTTCTGATCCATACTTTACCAGCAAATTACATATTTCTGATTATTTCATAAATGATTTTGTTGAACGTCAAGAAGGGTTTTTAATAGATGTTATACGAGATCTGGATAGTGATAGTAAAGCTGCATTAGCATTAATATATATGAATAACGGTAAATTATTATCGCCAATCAACTTATCTCCAATGGAACAGCAAGCACTCTCCCGAATGGGGTGTTCTCTGAATAAATGTATCGAAGCGCTGGAAGCTATGGCTGGAAGTACGGTTCATATTCAGATTGAAGACGATGAGCGTATTTGGAAGTATAAACATCCAACGATTGGAGATGCTTTTGCGCGTTTTCTTGTTCAGGAATCGGAACTTTTAGAAATTTACATTCAGGGAAGTGATACACATAAGCTTTTAGATCAGATAACCTGCGGAGACGTGAAATTACAGGGCGCAACGATAATTCCACAAAGTTTATTTTCCGTCGTCTTGAATAAATTAGGTGATTATACCAAGACAAAAAGATTCAAAACTGAAAGTTGGGCAATACACTTTGCAAAGTGGGAATTGATCTCATTTTTATCACGAAGATGTTCTCCGAATTTTCTGAAAATGTATGTTGAACAGTTCCCAGGTCTATATGGCGATATTGATAAACCGGATTTATCAAGTCGCGTTCCACAGGAAGTTGACTTAGCTTGTGTTTTACTTAAGAACGATCTATTACCTGATGAAACCAGACGTTTGATCGTTAAACAAATCTCAAAATATGCCCTAACAGGTGAGAATCTCGAATTTTTAGAGTCTGAGGACATTCAAGCACTTTTTCTTCCCAATGAATTAATAGATTTAAAAGACAAAATTAAAAATGAATTGCTCATACAGCCAATCTCAAAAATGACCGATTTATGGAGAACAAAGTATCGCAAGGATAATGAAGATGCTGAATACCACATGCATTCACTTAAGTCAAATCTCACTCTCTTGCAAGAGCATTTTCCTGATGTACCTGAGTTAGAAAAGTGGGTCGAAGACGAAATTGAAAATATAGACGATTGGGTTATAAAGAATACAATACCTGATGAAATAGAAAACAATACCTCAATGAAAAGTGAAGTGGCAGGTGCACCACACTTCCAAGCAAGAAGCATTTTTGAAGATATTGATCTGTAATCTAAAATTCCTTTACCTGACATTGAAACTGTTATTTATTAATTGTATTTGAATTGCACGTCTCCGGCTCCGCAACTTGCTATGCCCGCTGTGGAACCATGCAGGCTATTCGCTATATCTTTCGCCTGAACAAACGGATGCCGCTGCTATCCCTGACGCAGATAAATGGAGTTCTGAAATCCCTCCGATACTAAACAATCAATAGTTGCTATTTTTTCAATTTGTAATTTGCTAATGCAAGATATTTCATTCCACTCTGATCAAACACATCTTCAGCACGTTCAATTTGCAAGGCCGAATGAACAGCATTTCCAAATCCTGCTAATGTTCCTATTAAATTAAGAGAATTCGGATCAATCAGACTGGATACACCAGAAATCAATCCACATACCGTTCCGAAGAACAACTTGCCAATCCCAAGGGTTTCTTTCATTCTGGCAACAAGTTCTTCTTTGCAGTCTTTCATTTCCGCCATCTTATAATGGAAAAGCGACGTACCTTCTTTAATGGACGGATCATGTACAATCTGTTCGACACGATTTCGAAACTGTACGGCAAGTTCCGCATGACGTTCCTTAAACCTTTGTAAATCCAAAAGATTAATCTCTTCTGGATATGGAATTAATTCCGTCAGGATCGTTTCTCTTTTCTGTTTTTCCCGCTTTAGTATTTTTCTGAACCTAAAAGAATTCACCTCATCGGTTACTGACAAACGGTTGGTTTTTACACTAATAACAGTAGCAAGATAATACATAAGATTATTAGCTATCTTTTTCTCAATCGAGTACCAATTGTTGTCTTTGCGTTCCGCTAACCCAACTCTTGCAAATGGTAAAAAATTTCATTGTCAAACTTACCACTATGTATTCTTGCATCCACAACGTTTGATTGTGCAAAACCTTTTGGTTGTACCCTTAACTTGCCCTGATTGGATTCTATTAACCTTATAACCGGTCTTGAAATTTCATTTGGACGGTCAAGAATACCTTTTGATTATAATTTATCATATTTCTACTACTATTCTATTTAATCGCTTTTTAATTTCGAATAGATATCTACACTTAAATGTTTTCCTTCTTTTATTTCACACTCTCTCATCGTCCCTTCAAATTTGAAGTTAAGTTTTTCCACAGCTTTTTTGCAATTTATATTTTCACTATCAACAAATCCTTCAATTCTATTTAAGTCGAGTGTATTAAACCCGTAATCACAAATCAAAGGAAACGCTTCTTGCATAAAACCTTGTCCCCAAAATTCAGGCAACAGCCAAAATCCAATTTCGGCCTTTTTGTTTTCTTTACTTACGTTGTTTAACCCTCCTGCTCCATAGAAAGTTTTATTATCAAGAGAGCAAATAGCCCACCAAAATCCGGTTTCATTTTTCTCTAAATTTCGATACCAAGTCATTTGTTCTTCGGTCGCTTCCAAAGAGTCGAAACTGACTCCATAATATTTGATTACTTCGGGATCTGAAAGCCCCTTATAAATATTTTGAATGTCCGTCGGATTTATTTGTCTAAGTATAAGTCTTTTCGTGTTTAGAGATGGGAAAAAAGGTGCTTTCATTTTTTAGTTTTTATTTCTTGTACTGCTTCTTTTAGCTTGACAGCTATCATTTCGTATTATGAGTTATTATTAATTCAAATTTTTCAATACTCTTATTTTCATCATTTGTAAAGTCAATAAAATATTCCGTTTGCCATTTTTGAGTTTTTTCCGCTTGTTTGTTATTCGGAATATCCCAATCTGCATAAATTCTAAAACCTCGTTTTCCTTCTTTACTGTTATTTGTTAATATTTGTTTCTCAATTAATATTTGTTTTGGAAATAAGAAAAAACCAAATTTATTTTCCTGTTCGGTTGCGATAATGTAGAAGTCAAAATTGTCGTTTGAGTTAAATGGTTCAGTTTTACCTATTACATTTCTTTTCCATAAAGTCACAAATTGTCCTGTTTTTTTTGGAGTAATTTTAGCTTTTCTAAATTTGATATTTAAGTTTCGAATTTGAAAATTTAAACCATAATACTCCACACACTCATTGTCACTTTTCATGTCTGAAATTTTCAAACCGATACTTTTTAGAATTGAGTTTTCAATCTGATTTACTTCTTTGATCATTTATTCTTTTTTGATAGCGTGAGCTATGGTTGGATTGCAGCTAACATTTTGGGCTTTACGTTTGGTGGGTAATCGAAGAACCAGCTAACATGCGTTGATCTTTTCAATTAATTCTTTTACCTGTATGATGATTTATACTGCAAAAGTAAAAATTATTTAAAGACAGAGGGATAAGAACCGTGATTCCTTCTCGGCTGAAACCGTCTTTTCCTCAAACAATTAAATTTGTAATAGGCCGTTCATAAATTTCTTATTTCCCCACCGGAAAAGCACGAAAAAACTCCCCGTTTTAAGGATAGTTTATTGCCCAAGAAGATTGTTTTCGGTATATTTACCGATTAATACATCATATGTAAACGTGTTGGTTAGTTGACATATTCCGCATATAGAATCCCTTTATTTTCAATGCTATTTAAACTTTTTTATCTCTTTACCAAGATAGGACTTTTCACGATTGGAGGCGGTTATGCCGTTATCCCACTGATAGAAAAAGAAATTGTTTCCAGAGCGTGGCTGACACATACCGAATTTTATGAACTCTTGGCCATAACAGAATCGCTGCCCGGCGTTTTTGCAACGAATATCGCAGCCCTTGTTGGTTTTAAGATTGGTGGTATTAAAGGTGGGATTGTTGCCGCATTGGGAACCATTATTGCCCCATTTTTAATTATCATCCTCATTGCCGCATTCTTCAGCAAATTCCAGGAAAACGTATATGTGGCAAAAGCTTTCAAAGCATTAAGGCCGGTTGTGGTTGCCCTGATCGCCGCTCCTTGTTATACCGCTATCAAGGTAAATAACATGACGCTAAAAACTCTGCTCATTCCATTGTCCGCCTTAGTACTGATGTGGTTTTTTAACGTTTCCCCGATATGGATCATCATTGCAGGATGTCTCGGCGGCATTTTCTATCACGAGATAAAACAGAAAACAAAGCCATATAAAAATCAAGAATGATATTTGTAAAACTATTTTGGGTATTTACTAAGATTGGCATTTTCGGCTTTGGGGGCGGTTATGCCATGCTTTCATTGATACAGGAAGAAGTTGTTGAAAACAACGGCTGGCTGACCAAACAGGAATTTACGGACCTTGTTGCCATCTCGCAAATGACACCGGGCCCTATCGGCATCAATACCGCTACCTATGCAGGCTACAGCGCACTGGAACACGCGGGCCATTCGGCAGGAATTTCCGTACTCGGTGCCGTGGTGGCCACAGTAGCCTTATGCTTACCGTCGTTTATCATGATTTCCATCATTTCCTATTTCTTTATCAAGTTCCGGGCAAACCGATATTTCTCTTATTCGATGTCAGGGATAAGACCGCTCAGCATCTCTTTAATCGCATTCGCCGCTTTATCACTTACAACCAATGAAAATTTTATTGATTTCCTTAGCCCCATTCTTTTTATTGCCGCTTTGGTTTGTTCGATCAAATTTAAGGTTCACCCAATCCTCATCCTGTCTGTTGCGGCAATAGTAGGAATATTAATCTATTAATTCCCTGAATTTCTTACGCCTTTGGTGAACCCACCGGTACAGAATTCGAACCATTTATTTGTTGCAAGTCGTGGTTCTCATTTATTTTCATTCCAATAATAATTATCTGAATAATGCAGCGGAAAATTTTGACGGAATAGCCAATGTGCCCACGCATGCAATTACCATGGGAGTAGGTACGATAGCAAAAGCAAAGAAAATTATCTTAATGGCCTGGGGAGAAAGCAAAGCGGATATCGTACAAAAAGCATTAGAAAGCGAGATCACAACAGAAGTACCCGCTACTTATTTACAAGAGTTTGATGGGGTCGAAATAGTGTTGGATAAAGGTGCGGCAACTAAATTAAAGTTTTAAAAATAGCCTATAAAGAAGGTATATTGCTTTTTCAAGAATAGATACGATATCCACATAAGAATAGCCAAATTATCTTTTTATTTATCAATCAAGCGATTGATAAATAAAATTCTCCTTATAATTAAAGCCTTGTTATTTCCCGATGATTACTTTCCGATGTTCGGTTCCCCATTCACCAAGGCTTTGGATAATGGGCATCAAATTTTCACAGTATTGTGTAAGTTCGTATTGGACAGTGACCGGCTGTGTATCCAAAACGGTACGCTTCACGAGCAGGTTCATTTCCATATCTTTCAGTTCGCGGCTCAACATCTTTCCTGAGATTCCAGTCACTTCTTTCAAAATTTCTGAATAACGTTTTTTTCCAAAACCAAGTGAAGACAGGATGGTGATTTTCCATTTCCCACTCAATACATCCATTGTATCGTGAATAGCATTTATTCTTTGGCTACATGCCTGATGGTTACTTAACCTGTCCATAGAAAGTTACTTTGTTACCCCAATGTCACTATTACTTTTGTATAGCAAGTGACAAAAATAAACAAATAATATGGAACTTTGCAGTATCAAAATAAAACTTTATAAAAATGAATTTACAAGAAACCTTAAAATGGAGATACGCTGTAAAGCAATACAGTGACAAAGAAGTATCCGATGCGGATTTAAATGCCATCATTGATGCCATTAATCTAAGTGCGTCCTCTACGGGGCTGCAGCCTTACCGTCTTTTTGTGTTAAAGGATAAAAATTTAAGAAAGCAATTGGGAGAAGCCTCTTTCAACGCACAAATCGTTGAAGCATCCCATCTGTTGGTATTTGCGGCTTATGAAAATGTAAGCCAGGAAAATATAGATCATTATATCCAATACGTTGCAGATGTCAGGGAGACTCCTGTAGAGCAACTTGCAGAATTTAAAAAAGCTTTGGAGACTGGCTTATTAAGCAGAACTACTGAAGAAAATTTTATTTGGTCTGCCAAACAAGCTTATATTGCTTTGGGAACAGGATTGATAGCGGCAGCCGATTTAAAAATTGACGCCACCCCAATGGAAGGGTTCGATAGTCAATTGCTTGATAAATTACTTGATCTAAAAACACAGGGATTAAAAAGCGTAGTACTGCTTTCTATTGGTTACCGTGATGAAGAAAAAGATGTTTTTGCAAAACTGAAAAAGGTAAGGTTGCCGAAAGAACAATTTGCTACCATAATATAGGATAATCCAAATAAACCAAAGAGGGAGTTTCCTTCTTTGGTTTGATATATCCATACTAAATTACTTTAGTATTCTTTCTTTGACCGTTAGTGCTTCGGTATCTTAATATCCGTTGGTAGAACAGCTTTCTTTTTCTCTGTTAAAAGGAACGTTTCTAAATAGAAATGAGATCGCGTATACTCATTTCATTGTCCTAGTTTTGTGAAAAATATAGTAACCTCAATGAACATGTCGAAAACAAATCTTACAATAAACAATAACGGATCGGTAAAAATAGAAGGCGATTTTGAAATCGTAGATAGAAATGGGGATGCCTACGGATTGCAAGGCAGAACCGTACTTTCGATTTGTCGTTGTGGACTTTCAAAAAACAAACCATTTTGCGATGGTTCACACAATGGACATTTTGAGCATGAAGCCACGGCGTTCGATCTTCCACCAAGGAAAGTATAAGCACACTTAATGAGTGTGCTGAGTAATGTTAAGAAAATCAAGAAACTATCGCGCACTCCTCTGTCATCCGCATTCCTTTAGCTATCAGACTCCAATCCTATTTGATCCACCGTCTTCGTTTAATCTTGAAAAGCAGCCAATTGAAAGATAATCTATGCTGCAGGCTCAGTTAATAATCCTTTATGATGTCCACCAGCATATCTGCAATCACTGCAAAACCTTTATCAGAAGGATGTAAGCCATCGTAGGTCATATCAATGGCATCTACGGGGTAAGGGTATTCGTCGGTATCCGGATGAAATGGTATTTCTTTATAATCCGGCCAATGATATTCCCGATAACTGCCAGTGGCAGGGTCTTTCAGCCGTTTGTATTTTACGATATTTTCCAGCGTGATGCCACTCTTATGGTACAGATTTACCGTATTGAAGTGTTCATAGTCTGCGATAGAATCAATGGCCGCTGCCACCTGCAACAGCCGTTGGCCATTTTTTGCTTTATAGGAACCCCAGGCGTTATTTTTCATATTGGCGAGGTATACAAAGTCGCCGCGCTGTAAAGGCGTAATCAATATGATACGAGCATTTTTATTCAGCGATTTTAATTTATCGATGATGGTTCGGAAGGCGCCATACACAGTGCTATTCCCTGTTTTATTGAGGTAGTCAGATAGATTACCGACTGGGTGACCCGCCCACCAATCGTTTGTGCCCAAGAACACGGAGTATATATCTGCTTTTACTAAGTCCAGATTCTCTATGTCATCGGCGATGTCTCCGGAAGTCCAGCCATTATAGCCTTTGTTGATATACTGAATATTGGGCAGCTTTTCTACCACACGGGTCATATATCCTTTGGTAATTCTATTCCCAGTTTCATCCGGGTGTTCATTCAGATAGGTAATAGAATCCCCGATGGCCACCCAGGTAAGTTTCCGGGGCGTAAAAGCAGCAACCGCTACGACGGTAGCGATGAGCAGACAAAATAACCATTTCTTCATTGTTAATAGTTTTTATCTTTTTCAGAAATTGAAAAGAATATGGAAAAATAGCATTTTTTTCTTTAGCTGATTTTTAGATATTTGAAATCGCCGTTTTTTGGGTATAAAACGCAAAAAAGGCGCAAGAAATTGCGCCTTGGTGATCCGGCTGGGAACACAAAAATTGCATTTAAGTCATTTATTTTGAGCTAAATAGCTTTTATCGTTTCAGGCAATAGTCAATCCAATTATGGTGAAAAAATAACGATTTTTCGACATGAATATTATTTCATGATGAGTCATTCGACATAAGTAAATGATAAAGATGAAATTCCGATAAAATTTCGACATATGGCATATAATAAAGATATTCCCTATAATGACCTTCCTGATTTACCCCTCACCTGCGCTGCTTTTTTTAACCAACAAATGATATTTTGAAGGTGTGTGGTTCCATATAAGTCAGTAAACTTTTGTGTTTCTGGATTTTTCGGGTCGTTGTATACTTCCAGCCTCGTCAGCACAAATTCTTTGGTCAGATTGATCTTGCAATCATTCACTATGCAGTTTTCCCACTGTTCAAATGTTTGAGGTATCATAAATTATCTGTAATTTTATAGCAACATAGTTGCAAATATACAGAAAAAGAATATTATTGCAACAGTGTTGCTATAAAAATTAAAGGGTAGAAGGATACACTTTCGAAATCGAGATACTTCGCTGATAAGCGGCTTGCGAGATGGTATGATATAAATGTAAATTATGGACAGTTTGATGTTACTTTTTCGGGAAAGAGGATTGAAGATAACAAAGAAAAGAATCGAAATTTTGAATGTTTTGAAATCATTTATTTCCAAGGTAGCCATATTAGCTCCCTTAGATTTCCCTTTATCCAGGGGGCAAAACTTCAATTTTATTAATCAATCATTAACACTACCTTTGTAAGGTGAAGACAACTGAAAAATTTAACGATCTTCTTGATAAGCACCATCTTAAAAAGACCGGGCCACGGTTAAGTGTTCTTTCTGTTTTGAATTCAAGGGAAGTTGCAACGTCACAACCCGATCTGGAGCAAATGCTTGGAGAAGAAGTAGATAGGGTAACCCTTTACCGGATTTTAAATACTTTTGAGAAGAATGGAATTATTCATAAGATTCTGGATCTAAACGGAACTTCAAATTACGCTTTATGCTCACCTTTATGCAGCAGCGAAAAACATACGGATGAACATGTTCATTTTAATTGCACGGTCTGTTTGAATATCTATTGTATGGATGAAGTTCAAATTCCTACAGTTTCCGTTCCGAAAGGATTTAAGGCAGTGAGTAAGAATCTGATAATATATGGTTCTTGTGATAGCTGCAATAAAAAAGATAAAGAATAAATTTATTCATTTGCCTATAAGAAAGCGATACAGAACTCAATCCGTACCGCTTTCCATACAATCATGAAAATTCAATAATTAATGATGATGGCCCTCCTCGGCATGGATCTCAAACGTCAGTTCCAGCACGTTTTGCCCGGCAAATTTGGTTTCCGTCTGCCAATCGGAACGAGTGATTTTCCCCTTCTCGCCGGCATTCAGTTTCCTTATCACATACCTCACTTCTTTGGTTGGTCCTTCATTGGAATGCCCAACCGTAAAATAGCTTAAAACACCGGTGGTTTCCAAGGCTCCGCTTACATCTGTACCGTCGGCGTACTTCGTTTCGCGCGGTTGGAAGATGGATCCGCTTTCATCATCGGTTGCAGTGTTCAGTGTAAAGTTACCCCCTACAAGAAATGCCTTGTAACTGTCCGCTACGGATTTACTGGCAATGAAATCATTTTGAACCTCTTTCCCTGCATGATCCCAGGCTTTCAATGCTATTTTATAAACAGCATCAGCTTCCAGGTGAAGGTGGCCTCCAGATGTGGCTTTTCCGTTTTCATCAAATTTAATGATTAGCGATTCGCCTTCGACACCATCGTCAAGCCCATGAAAATGGTCACCATGAGCTTCCACACTTTCTCCGCTCACCTCTGTCAAAATTAGTTCAGAACGTTGAATCCCTTCTTTTATCGGAACCTTGTCATCATCCTTGCTACAAGAGGTTACGAATAATAAAACAGCTGCCAATCCTGCGAGCATTCTCCATGTACTTTTCTTTTTCATTTTGAAATTGATTTAGTTAAAAAATAGTTATTAGTGATATGTTGATTATTTATTTTGGTCTTTATTCGACGATCTTTATACTTAGCCCCTTAATTGTTTGCCAACCCTCCTTGTCCGTAAGCCTAATCATAAAATGATAGTCGCCCGGATCAACATCGGCAGGAACGGTGATTTCCTGTTGTACCTCATAGGCTTTTAACCCGGAGGAGATCGGATAGCTTTGGATCAGCAAAAAAGGCTTTACCGGAGTTTTAATTGGTTCAAGATCACAACTTTCTACCTCTGTACTATGGGTGTGGTGATCAAAATTATGATGGATATCTACGCTTACTGAGCCCAGCTCCGCATTATCACTAACCGAGGCCCGAAACACAAACGTTTCACCTCGTTTTACTACACTGCATTGCTTCGGAAAGGAGTTTTGTGCAGTGACATCAATCACCGGGTATTCAGTATCTATTTCCTTTTGATTTTCCTTTTTACAGGCACTGATGATCGTTATCAAGATCAGGCATATAGCCATTAACTGCTTTTTCATTTATTTGTTATTGTTCCTTATTTAAAATTCCAGAGGCAATTCGATGTACTGGAAATAGCCCATATTATAAGTTGTGTTTTTATATACTACGCCCAAATAGTAGGTACCAGACTCCCAAGCCTTATTACCACCGATAACCCTTGGCTGTGGAGCGTTATTATCATTGGTAGCTCCGATAATCAATGGCGGTACCTGACGGACCCATGTAAATGTCGCGAGGTCATAAACCGCATTGGAAAAACTTTCCACTTCCTCCCAGTTGTTGTGCTCATAAACATCGTATACAATGACTTTGTCGAAATCGATCTGATCAATACTCTCCGGCCTATGGCTCAGTTTTTTGTTAATCAGGAGCAGGTACATTTTACCATCGCCTTTCACACCCTCAATCGTGGCCTGAGCACTGAACCTGTCATTTTTCGACAATTTAGCACCCTGGGCTGCAAACTTCCCGTCGCGGTAGAAGAATGATCCATTGACGCTCACATTGAATATCGAAAGTGTAGGGTCTACCGGCAGATTCTCCGCTTTATAAACGTTAATCTCCCTTTTCTCTTCAAGTGTTCTTCCGTTCTGATCATTGACGATGATTAAGAAATCATATTTACCTTCCACTGCGTCAACTGGAATATCAAAATGCTTGTGCACCGTCGCATTTTTAGCATCCTTATATTGATCCCAGGTAATCTCGAGCTCCCATGCTTTGGCATAACTCTCACCGCTTCTCGGCAAAATCTTCACCTGTACGTTTTCGATTTTGTCACCAGCCAGTACCTCTGCATTAAAGTGGAAGTCTTTTCCAATCACCCCAATCTGGTTATTATTCAGACCGATCTCAATGTTGTCAATTGTGGGCATGGCCAATTCAGGCTCTGGTTGCTTATCTTTCTTACAAGCCGTAAAAGTGGCTACAAATAAGAATACTGCTGCAATAACTTTTGTTGTTTTCATGGTTTTAAAGTTGAATGGTTGTTGTTTTATCATTTGTTATTAATTAATGTTCATTTGTTGGCGAACGAATTGAAAAGGGAACTTTAAGTGCCACAATGATGTTCCTTCCAGCCTCGGGCAGTTCGATCAACCTGTAAAAACTAGTGTGGTTCATGTAGCGGGTATTCAGCAGGTTTTGTGCCTGGAGGCTAACCCCTATGGGCTGGCCATACAAATTCAATTCAGTACCGACCTGTACATTCACAATTCGGTAACCGGGCGTTTTCTTTTCCGGAGGCACAATATTGTTCTGTGCAGCTGTAAGCCGGTAATCAACCGACAGATAGTTGTTTTTCAAACGGCTGTTTACCTCAGGTGACCATGTAAGATTGAGCAACGCGGTGACTGGCGGCGAGAAAGGCAGTGTATAGCCCTTTTTATCTCCCGATAGCTGTTCAGAATACAGATATTCGCCCAGGAGTTCCGTGCTAAGGTTCTTTAAGAACTTCCATTTCAGTTGGAACTCTCCACCATAGCGTATTACCCGGCTTTGCGCATATTGAAAAACCTGATTACCTGCCCCATAATAATAGTCATGGTCAGCAGTAGGGTTCAAATAGATGTAATTAGGAAAATAGTTGTAGAAAGGGCTGACCTGCACTGACCAATTCTCCTCATTCCATCCTACGCTGAAATCAGCTTGATAGGACTGTTCTGGTGACAGGGTTGGGTCACCGCGTTCGTAGCTGAAATAGTGATAGTTCACCCCATTTGCTCCAAGCTCCTTAGCGATCGGAATGCGAAAGCTTTTGCCCAGATTAGCCTTTAGTGCCAGTTTTTCCAGATTGTAGTTAAGACCGACCGACCAGACTAGGCTGTTAAAGCTACGGTTAAGGTTATCTGCCCTCACAAGTTTTTCTGATACCGTGTTTTCACCTTTGGTGATATCAGAACTAAACCAGTCGATATATTTATCCATCCGAATCTGTGCGTGATCGTAACGGATAGCGCCATGAAGAAGTACCCGATCGTTCAATTCAAACTTATCGTAAATGAACGCACCTGCTGTCGTTTGTTTAAAGGCCGGAGCCAAAAACGTCCAGCCATTGATGTCATTTTGCTGATGTTCACCATTGAAGCCGACAGTGAAGCTGTGTTTGCCCAGAGCAATTTCATCTCGGAGATTTAACGAATACACATGTTTGTCAAACTCCCTTTCAAGATCAGCAGGGATCTGCATTGTATCGGGATATACAGGAGGCATATAACCATGATTAACATACTGGCTGAACTCCTGACGGAAATTGTGCTGGTAGCCCAGATCCATTTCATATTGATGAATGCCCGATTGGTAAGCAGTTCGGTTGATCACCTTAAAATGGTTGACCTGCTGGCTGGGCATGAGAATATCTCTAGACGAGGCATCATGTAATTCGGTGTTTACATTACGGGGTTCCAGTCCGTGCGCATTGGCAAAAAAGCCGCTTTTGGTGTAGGTATTGCTCAGGTAGAAGATACTACGAAAATGATCGTTGATGTATCCGGTATTCAAATGCAGCCCGCTTTCCCGGCCCGCCGTATTGCGCAAATGGTTTTTATCAAGATCAACGGCGTAATCGTAAACATACACCCTATCGGCCGGCACACGATAATCCCCATAATTCTGATAGGTTAATCTGCCGTCAAAAAACAAATGCTGGCTCCGTCCAAAAAGATTTGCAGAGCTGCCATATAGATTATTATTGGCCTTGCCGATCAGGTCAATAGACCCGCCAAGTGTCTGTGGCGCAGGTATAGGCGCAGGCTTCACGTCAATTACCCCACCGATGGCATCGGAACCATACATAAAAGATGCTGCGCCTTTGATCAGTTCTACCTTGCCGGCAGCAAACTGATCGATTTCCAGACCATGATCGGCTCCCCATTGCTGCCCTTCATGTTTAACGCCCTTATCAACCACCACCACGCGGTTAAAGCCCATCCCGCGTATCAAAGGTTTGGACTGCCCGGAACCAATCCCGATTGTCTTAATTCCGGGCAGACGTTCCAGTGTTTTCATGAGACTACCACCAAGGTTACGTTGAATAAAATTGCTGCTGACCGTTTCAATGTTCACAGGTTCCGTCTTCTTTCGCAGTTCGCCGATAGTCCTGGTAATTGTCACTTCCTGCAGTTCATTGACTACCGGGCATAATCGGATGGTAATTGCTTCGTTTGGAAGACTGATCTCTGGTTCTACCGTTTGATAGCCCGTCATAAAAACTGTAAACTTATAAACACCAGATTTAAGCCCCCAAAAAGTAAAATACCCATTAGAATCTGTTTTAATGACCCGTTTGGAGTTTTCCAACTGTACCGAAGCACCTTGCAAGGGCAAGCCGCTATCCACTAATATTCTTCCGGATAAGGTTAAAGATTGCCCGAAAAGCGGGTTAATAAGAAACAGATAAAATAGAATCAGGTAGAAAACCTTCATTTTCAGTTACAATAAAACAATACAGATGGGAAATAGACAATAGAACGAATCACAATGCAGATACAGCAGGACCTTTATGGCGATTACAGAAATCTTTATTTATGAAACTAGTGGGAATTGATCCGTTAGACGAATAGACAGGGAGGGCCCCTATTGATTGGTTAAAGAGCCATCCTGGAAAATGAATAAGGCAAAAGAAATAATTGTGCTTACAGCGATTTCATCTTTTTCGTGATGAGCAAAATAAGCACATATCTTACAGTCATCTGCATCCAGTCCATTCTTTACACCATCCGAGGAACTGGTCTCAATAAAGCTTTCGTGAGAGTGTATGGCTTCTATTGCAAAAATGGAAACATAGAAAACAGCAAGCAGGCACAACAAGACCCGACTAAATACATTTACTGAATATTTTCTGTTCGCTTTCACAATTGCAGCAAAATTGCATTTACTTTTCCGAATTAAAAAATAATTTATAAAAAAAGCAAAATTTGATATCATGAACTCTTTATTTTAAAGCGGATCACTGCGCTCGGTGTTGTAAAACGAAGCTTTTTATTTTGCACATAAGTATTTGTCCCTCAGCACAAAACTTCATTATAGCATGGAGACTGATGATCGCTTCTAATCGATCATCACTTTACCTCGACTGCCTCATCGAGTATATAATAAAACTCATGGATATCATCGCTGTTCAGTTTCAATTTCCCTCGAAACGTCCGGAATTCATCAACCCGGTATTTATGCTTTCCATCTTTAAAGCGAATGGTCATTACGGATGCTGGACCGGCTGCCCCGCAGAAAAAACAGGATGCATTCGGATAGGCTGATAATGCTACCCAATCTGCGCGGGGCTCCAAAGGAATAACATAACCTTTTACCTCAACGGTCTTTCCAACGAGATTTTTAAGCGCATCGGTAAATTGCGGAAACAAGACATAAGCCTCAAAATCCTTGAGGAATTTCCTTTGAAAAGCAATGTTTTCCAGCGTTTGCCAACTGACCTTATGAATGGGATCTCTTGGTTGACCAAAAGCAAAAAAGGGGCAGAAGATTATAATCCAGGTGACAATCCATTTATTCATGGCTCAATGTTTTAGAAATGTTCAAGGTAAAAGCTTTTACAGCAGGCAAAAAGGCTGCGATCAAGCCCAATAACAGATTGAGACACAATAAGTAGACATCTGTCATGCCAAAACGGAATGCATCAAATCTAATATGTTGCGTTTTTTCAGCGAAAAGACCAATGATATAAAGTCCAAGGCGGGAAAACAACATACCGGTCAGATAGCCAACAATGCAAAGGATCAACCCTTCAGCGATGGTCAGGAAAGCCAATCGTCCGCGTGAGGCACCCATTGTCCTTGCCAGTGCGAGTTCATAGTTCCGTTCTTTCAACCGGTTGTAAAGTGCAATAAAAACACTCAGACCAGCAAGCAGTACGATACAAAAAGCAATGCCTTGTATAGCCGTAATCCCTATACCGAGTACATCGAACAACCGCATAATTTCCAGGTTGGGCGACACGGCCTGCATGCTCGTGCTCTGGCTGATCAGGTTGGGCAATGTGATCATCCCCATCGGGCTTCTCAAGGTAACGAGCATCGCAGTGATTTCCTTCTCCGGATTTTCATCTGCATGCGTCTGGCGCTCCTCATCGGTATGCTCATGGTCATGTCCATGTTCATGTATTTTCCAGACAGAGGAAACGTTGGTCAAAATAAGCTGATCGATCACTTTGCCCGTAGGTTTCAGGATACCGGTTACTTTATAAACGAATTCTTTGTGTTCATGCCCCTCTTCACCCAGGCCATGTGTTCCATAAAAAGTATCCCCTAAATGAAGCCCAATTTTTTGGGCAACTTCATACCCGAGGACCGCATCCAGATCCTGCCTGAAAAGTTTACCTTTATCTAATCTGGCTTTGTAATGAGCTATATAGTTTGAATCTGTTCCCACAATCCGGTAGGAAGAGTAAGAATCACCATAGGCCAATGGAACTACTTTTTCAACAAGATGGTTTTTGCGCAGCTTATCCATTTCTCCCAATGGGATATTTCCGGTCGGATTATCGATTTGATAGATGGCAGATAGGATCAACTGCAGTGGGCTACCTTTTGCCCCTACCACCAGATCGATCCCCTGCATATCATCCGTAAACTTCTGCTCGATCTGTTCACTGATTTGTAAGATAAAGGATATAAGGCCAACACCAAAGCCCATTAACAACAGGCTGAGTAATGTGCCCAATGGTTTGTGGAAAAGGTTGCTGATTATTATCTTGATATTCATGACAGGTGGAGAATATTTTTAAAATAGGGTTGCAAACGTTCATCATGCGTAATGACGATCAGCGCTGCGCCTTCGGTTTTTGACTGGTTGGAAAGCAATTGCATCACTTCCATACAGTTTTCAAGATCCAGACTGCTGGTGGGCTCATCGGCCAATAAAATTTTAGGGCAATTAAGCAGAGCCCGGGCAATGCTCACCCTTTGTTGTTCTCCCAAACTTAGCTCGGCAGGTTTCCTGGATAACAAGGTGTCAATCTGCAGGCGTTCTGCCAATAACAAAGCACGATCCGACTGTTTTCCCCTGCCACTAAAATGTGCGGCAAGAAGGATGTTGTCCAATACGCTTAATGATTGAAAGAAATGCGGCTTCTGGTAGATAATGCCGACATGCTGCCCCCTGAAACGGTCGAGTTTTTTTGCCTGGAAAAGGCTTATATCATCCTGATCGATTAAAATTTTTCCCGAAAGCGGTCTAAGGAGCCCGCCTAACAGATGCAGGAAAGTAGTTTTTCCTGTACCTGATTTTCCGCTTACCAACAAAGGAGTTTCCGGTGTGCACTGAATGTCCTGGTAGGTGAATATTTCTCCCTCTAAACCCTTATCATAAGTAAAGCTGAGGTTATTCGTTTGTACGCTGTTCATAACTGAATGCTTTTAAGGTTTAAAGCTCGGTGGCCTGAAGTATTCCGTTCCGTTATCCATTACCCACCGTTTACTGATTTCATGTTTACACGGTTTAAGACAGAGGCATAAACCCAATAAAATTATGATCCAAATTGTGCTTAACCGTTTCATTCTTTATTTTCAGGTGCTTCACAATGATGACCGTGATAGGGTTTGGACAGTTTCCAATTGAAATAATGGGACGCAGCTATGCTGAAGCCACCCAGGGGTACCAGGATGGGTTCCATTTCATGAAAACCCAAAAAGTGTGCACCAAAAATCAATACAAAACCGATCATCAAAATAATCAATGGCTTTTTGTTGTGATGATATTTCCGGTAAGATGGGATCAATGATCCAGTTCCAACAGCTATTGAGAACACCGTAATACTTATTTCAACCCAAGGTTCTGCCAGGAACTCCAGACCGATAAGTGGTAAAAAGGTAACCACGAAGGGCATGAGCGCGCAGTGGACAGCGCATAACGTTGAAGCGGTAAAACCAATGCCATCCAACCGGGCTGCAATACCATTTTTCTTGGAATGTTCTATTCCGATATCTCTTTTCATAAGTAAAATTAAATGAAACAATGTTGCAAAAGTAAAGAGAACATTTACCAATTGCAACTTTATTGCATTATTATTTAAATTGATTGCAGGGCAACATTATTTAATTATATTTGCATCAATGTTGCATCCAAAAATATATTGATTTGATACGAAGGAATAGAATACGGTCCTTAAAAGCATTTTCCCAGATGATGCTTTACGTTACGATTATGGCATGCGGAATGTTTTTTATGCATACCCACAAGCTCAGTTCGGGCCGTGTTGTTGTTCATATCCATCCTTATCCCCTTTCTTCCAATCCTTCTGATAACAGTAATCATAAAAGTGAGAAGGAAATAATTACCCTGGATATAACTTTCTTTCAATCCTACTTCAACCCTTCCGTTTTATTGATTGGAAGACCTGTCGAATTGCTTCTGACAGTTCTTTCCAATGAACCGGTTCTATGCGATATACAATTGGATTCTCAATTGTGTCTATCTTTACGTGGCCCACCGATGCCCTCTTTTATCTGAATTTATCAAAACTATTTAACAAGAATTACTTTCAAGCTGGCATGCGGTTTCACGCACGTCTGTAATTCTTTATTTTATTCATTTTAAAAGACTCAAAATGCGCTTTATACTTATCATTATATTATCTGGGCTACTCAATACCTTGTATGCCGAAGGCACAAAAATAATATCAGGAAAAATTACAGATGTCGAAACAAGCCGACCTGTTTCTGGTGCAACCATCTATGTACCGGAATTAAAAATAAATACAATCAGTAACCCACAAGGTGAATTTCACTTAAAAGATGTTCCGTTAAACGGAAAATATATAATAGAAATAAGCTTCTTGGGCTATCAGACTTTGATACAAACGATTGATTTTTCCCAAGCTACAGACCTCCACTTCTCATTAAAAACCGGATCGCATCAAATGCAGGAGGTCGTCATTACCGGAACGGCTATCAGTTCAACAAACAAAAAGAACAGTACCTCCGCAACTGCGCTCAGCAAGGCTGACCTGATGGTACCCTCTACCAACATCATTGATGCCATTGCGCGGCAGGCACCAGGTGTTTCGGCCATTACCACCGGCCCTTCAATCTCAAAACCGGTGATCCGCGGATTGTCATCTAACCGGGTAGTGACCATTGGAAACGGAATCAAGCAGCAGGGCAACCAGTGGGGAGACGAACATGGGATCGAAATTGACCAGTACGATGTTGACCGCGTTGAAGTGCTTCGGGGAGCTGCTTCTTTGATGTACGGCTCGGACGCCCTGGGCGGCGTAATCAATATGCTGGAACCTTTATCACCTTCAGAAGGATCGATCAAAGGCGAAATGCTAACAAACTATTCTACCAATTCCGGACTTACGGCCAGCTCGCTGATGCTTTCCGGAAATCACTCGGGGTTCGTTTGGCGAGGTCGGGGAACCTATAAAAATGCCCACTCTTTTAAAACACCCACTGGTTATTTCCCTAATTCCGGTTTCAATGAAAGCAGCCTGAGCAGTATGCTAGGTGTCAATAAAAGTTGGGGATATTCCCATCTTAATTTTTCATACTTTAAAAACAATATCGGTTTTTATGAACCTGAGTTCGACGATAACGGAAACTATGTTGATGAAGACGAAAATAGCTTTTCAGAGAGTGATTTCAAAAACAGGAAACTAAGCTTCCCAAGGCAGGATATCCGTCATTACAAACTTGCCTGGAACAATAATATCATAACTTCAAGCGGTGCCTTCAAAATTAACCTTGGCTACCAGCGAAATCAACGCCGTGAGATGGATGAACCTTCACCTGCCTTGTTCCTTGACCTGAATACCTTTAATGCAGAACTTAAATACAGTCTGAATGAAAAACAAGGCTGGCAGCCTGTTTTTGGCCTTAGTGCCGAGGCAGCCAACAGTAGTAATAAGGGTACTGAATTCCTGCTCCCTGATTATACCAGCAGTGGTCTGGGAGGTTTTGCTTATATAAAAAAGACATGGGAGAAAACAACATTCAACGGAGGGGTTCGCTATGATTATCGCCGGAACAATGGGGATGCATATACCAAGGAAGGTGAACCGTTTGAAGGCTACACCAATTCATTCTCCAATGTAAGCGGGGCGGTTGGCATGACCTACGAATTGAACAGTTATTTTAATCTCAAAGCCAATGTAGGCTCGGCTTTTCGGTCTCCCAATCCGGCCGAATTAAGTTCCAATGGCGTACATGAAGGCACCTTCCGTTATGAAATAGGGAATCCTTCTTTAAAGCCAGAGCGCAGCTATCAAGCCGATATAACCTTGGAATATAACCGTGTCCTGATCGATGGCAGCATAAGTCTTTACACCAACTTCGTGAATGACTTCATTTATATTTCTTCCCAAAAAGGGGATGAGATTGATGGGATGGCCATATACCGATACGGGCAGGTAGATGCAGCGCTAAAGGGCTTTGAAGGAAATCTCAATATACATCCAATTAACAACCTGCATTTGCACAATACGTTTGCCTATACCCATGCACTGAACAAAAGCCTGAACAGGCCATTGCCCTTCATTCCGGCGGGGGTCGTAAAAAACACTTTACGCTATGAACCGTCCCTAAAAGGGATAAAGCAATCCTATCTATCAGTGGGGCTGGATAACTTCTTTAAGCAGACCCGGATTGATGATACTTTTGAAACCGTTACCAGTGGATATTCCTTATTGAACGCAGCAGTCGGAACGACCGTATCCATCGGCAGACAACCTATAAGCGTATATATTTCAGGAAGCAACCTACTGAACAAAAAATATTATGATGCACTCAGCCGGTTGAAACCCGGACGCCTTGACCACAACAATCCGGATATTGGGATCTACAACGTGGGACGAAACATAACTTTCGGCGTGGCTTTACCTATTTAATTAATATATATGCTGGCAAAAGAAGTAACACTATTGACCGGGTTCCTTGGCACAGGGAAAACAACTTTATTAAACGCGATCATCAAGCTTAATAAAGATATCCGTTATGCAATCATAGAAAATGAAAGGGAAACGAGAATCGTATTTATCGGAAGAAAATTGAAAGTATATGGATTTGAAAGGATGCTTCGCAATTGTTTAGATTTCTCATCATGCACTTAAACTATATTACCTGGAACCCTGATCTTTATTTAATTGATCTTGGTTTTATCGGAATCCGGTATTACTCGCTGTTCTTTATGCTTGCCTTTGTTGCCGGATATATTGTAGTAAAAAAACAGTTTAAAGAACACCAGGTTGATCTGAGATTGCTGGACAACCTGACTATATACGTCTTTTTGGGTACTTTGATCGGTGCACGATTAGGCCACTGTCTCTTTTATGACTTTGATTATTTTTCAAAACACCCTTTGGAGATATTTATCCCCGTATCCTTCACACCTACTTTTCATGTTACCGGCTTTCAGGGGCTGGCCAGTCACGGAGGAGCAATTGGTATCCTGATTAGTTTGTATCTGTTCAGCCGTAAGTTCAAGATGAACCTTTGGTTTCTGTTAGATCAGATTGCCCTGGCAGTCCCTTTGGCAGGTACCTGTATCCGTTTAGGAAACCTGATGAATTCCGAGATCATCGGAAAACCAGCAGATGTGAATTGGGCCTTTATTTTTGTACAGGTTGACTCCGTACCCCGTCATCCGGCACAACTTTATGAAGCAATCGTCTATTCCTGATTTTCCTGATCATGTATTTCATTTTAAATAAAAACCCGAAACCACCGGGTTTTTATTTCGGTATTTTGTTGGTATTGTTATTCAGCTCGCGCCTGCTTATAGAATTTGTAAAAGAAAGCCAGTCGGCTTTTGAAAACGGGTTGCTGTTAAATATGGGGCAACTATTAAGTATTCCATTTATTGTTGTTGGTGTGGCTATCATAATGGTACAATCAAGAAAAGCCTTAAGGTTATAAATTCTATCCAACTTATTTAAAGATAAACTCACCTATTTAATATTAACATAAACATGAAAAGAAGAGATTTTTTTAAAACGGATCATTAGCCTTTTTAGGTACATCCCTATATGAAAACCAACAATATTTTTGAAAGGCTCCGAAGCGGAGAAACCGTTCCCGCAAATGACCCGCAAGCCTATAAAATGCGAGAGGCGGCATTCGCCACCAAAAAGCTGCTGCTAAAAATGAATAATTCTGCCGATCTTGATAAAACCCGAAATCTGTTGAGCCAGATTACGGGCAGCGAAATCGACGGTGCGACCATTCTGAAAGGCGTCACCGTTGGCGAGAATTCGGTGGTAGCAGCAGGTGCGGTGGTCTCCAAAGACGTTCCGGATAATGTAATTGTAGGCGACGTTCCCGCAAAAATACTTAAAGCTATTTAAAAGAAAGTAAGATGAACGAGATTCACTGGCCCGTCAATAGAAATGATGAAAAATGACTTAATTATGGATCAGTGCAAAAAGTTGTGGAGCAGAAGAAAAATTACGCATAGATATTGGTTAGTCTGAACAAAAAATACTTCACATCGCGCACGCCCCTTAAATTTGATCGAAAAGCTTTTACTT
>Ga0160456_100196_pt1 | contig 41136 bp, 31 predicted proteins | sample HID1972K_E6MG_FD_108261 | JGI IMG/M metagenome (GOLD analysis project Ga0160456, IMG submission 108261) | Enriched pill bug-associated microbial communities from UW Madison campus, WI, USA - HID1972K_E6 MG | ecosystem: Host-associated > Arthropoda: Insects > Digestive system > Unclassified ... | reverse complement strand
TGCGCACCAGACGGTGCACGCCGATTTCGGTACGCAGCCAGCCAAAGGCGTATTCGCCCTTGATGTGCACGGTCGCACCTTTGATACCGGCGACTTCACCGGCGGACAGTTCCATGATGGTCGCGTCGAAACCGCGTTTATCCGCCCAGCGCAGGTACATGCGCAGGAGGATGTTGGCCCAGTCCTGGGCTTCGGTGCCGCCGGAACCGGCCTGGATGTCCAGGTAGGCGTTGTTCGGGTCCATTTCATGGCTGAACATGCGGCGGAATTCCAGCTTGGCCAGATTTTCCTCGAGACGGGCCAGCTCGGCGACGACATCGCCCACTGCGCCTTCGTCGTTTTCTTCGACGGCCATGTCCAGCAGGTCGCGGCAATCGGCCAGACCGGCGTTCAGTTCGTCGAGGGTATCGACGATCTGTGCCAGCGCGGCGCGCTCGCGACCCAGTTCCTGGGCGTATTCAGGTTTGTTCCAGACGCTCGGATCTTCAAGCTCGCGATTGACTTCAGTCAGACGCTCATGCTTTTGATCGTAGTCAAAGATACCCCCGAATAGTTTCGGAGCGCTCGGACAGGTCCTTGATGGTGTTCAGGATCGGGTTGATTTCCATGACGGGCAGCACTCGTTGGCGAACTTTTGAAAGCCGGCGAGTATAACGTAATCAGGCTGTGACGGCAGCCCGTCTGGCGGGTGTTGAGGCGATTCGCTTGACACATTTCACCAGTAGGAACTGCCGAAGGCTGCGATCTTTTGACTTTGATTTTAGAAACAGATCAAAAGATCGCAGCCTGCGGCAGCTCCTACAGGGAATTGCGGCGGTTATTCGATGCCGACCTGGTTACGACCGTTGTTTTTGGCCAGGTACAGGCCACGATCTGCCGCCGAAATCAGCAGGCGGCAATCGTTGCCCGCCTGCGGCACCATGGTCGCCAGGCCAATGCTGATGGTCAGGCTCGCGCCATCCGCCGGGGTGTTGTGCGGAATCTTCAGCGAGGCCACGGTCTGCCGTAGCTTCTCGGCCACCAGCCGCGCGCCGCCCGGCGAGGTATTCGGCAACACCAGCGCAAACTCTTCGCCGCCATAACGGGCCGGCAAGTCCGACGGTCGCGCACTGGCGTCACGAATCGCCGTGGCGACCTTGCGCAGCGCTTCGTCGCCCTCGACGTGACCGAAGCTGTCGTTGTAGGACTTGAAGTAATCGACGTCGATCATCAGCAGCGACAACTGGCTCTGATCGCGCAGCGAACGGCGCCATTCCAGTTCCAGATACTCGTCAAAGTGACGGCGATTGGACAAACCGGTCAGGCCATCGGAGTTCATCAGCCGTTGCAGCACCAGATTGGTGTCGAGCAACTGCTGCTGACTGACGCGCAGTGCACGGTAGGCGGCATCGCGCTGCAGCAGGGTCATGTAGGAACGCGAGTGATAGCGGATGCGCGCCACCAGTTCGATGGTGTCCGGCAGTTTCACCAGATAATCGTTGGCCCCGGCCGAAAACGCCGCGCTCTTGATCAGCGGATCTTCCTTGGTCGACAACACGATGATCGGAATGTCTTTGGTCGCCGGGTGATTACGGTATTCGCGCACCAGGCTGAGGCCATCGAGACCGGGCATGACCAGATCCTGAAGAATCACCGTCGGCTTGATCCGCACCGCTTGCGCGATGGCCTGATGCGGGTCGGAGCAGAAGTGGAAGTCGATGTTCTCTTCGTTCGACAGCCCACGGCGCACGGCTTCGCCGATCATCGCCTGATCGTCCACCAACAACACCATGGCGGCGTTTTCGTCGGTTTTAATGTCGTCGATCTGTAAGTCATTCATGGGCGGTCACCTGAGTACTGCGCGGGCCAGGATTGCGGATAAATCGGTTCATTTGGGGAAAATCTCCAGCAATCGTGGCGCTATCTTTTCCAGTGGACGAATTTCTACGGCGGCATCAATGGCTGCAGCGGCCTTGGGCATGCCGTACACCGCACTGCTTTGCTGATCCTGCGCGATGGTCAGGTACCCCTGTTGGCGCATGAGCTTAAGCCCTTGCGCCCCGTCGCGTCCCATCCCGGTCAATAAAACCCCGACCGCATCACCGTTCCAGTAACTGGCGACACTTTCGAAAAACACGTCGATGGAGGGCCGGTAGATCTCATTGACAGGCTCGGCGGTGTAGGCCAGCGTGCCGTTCTTGAGTAGACGAATATGATGGTTGGTGCCGGCCAGCAGCACCGCGCCGGCTTGCGGCGGTTCGCCTTCGCGGGCCAGACGTACATCCAGGCCGCTGGCACTGGCCAGCCATTCGGCCATGCCGGCGGCAAAGACCTGATCGACGTGCTGCACCAGCACAATCGCTGCCGAGAAGTCCCGGGGCAGGCCTTTGAGCAACACTTCCAGCGCTGCCGGGCCGCCCGCCGATGAACCGATCGCCACCAGTCGCTGGCGCGATCCCGAGCTGCGCGGAGGTGTCGGTGCCGGGCGCGAGCGCGGTGCCTTGTCGCCGATCAGCCAGCCAATATTGAGGATCTTGCGCAGCAACGGCGCCGCCGCTTCACGTGCATCACCGGCGCCGAGTGCCGGGGTATCGACCACGTCCAGCGCGCCGTGGCCCATGGCCTCGAAGACGCGATGGACATTCTGCTGGCGGTCGACCGTGACGATGACGATGGCGCACGGTGTCTCGGCCATGATCCGCCGGGTGGCTTCAACGCCGTCCATCACCGGCATGATCAAATCCATCAGGATCAGATCCGGGGTTTTTTCGGCGCACAACTGCACCGCCTCGGCGCCGTTGCGGGCGACCCAGACCACCTGATGCGCCGGCTCGAAGGCCAGTGCCCGGCGCAGCGCCTCCACCGCCATTGGCATGTCGTTGACGATTGCGATCTTCATGCCCGCGCTCCTCCGATGAGCTCGACCACTGCGTCGAGCAGGGCGTCGTCATGAAAACTGGCTTTGGCTAAATAATAGTCCGCCCCGGCGTCCAGGCCACGGCGACGATCCTCTTCACGATCCTTGTACGACACGACCATCACCGGCAGCGATTGCAGACGGTTGTCGCGGCGCAGCAGGGTGACCAGCTCGATGCCGTCCATGCGCGGCATATCGATGTCGGTGATGAGCAAATCGAAGTCCTCCGAACGCAGTGCGTTCCAACCGTCCATGCCGTCCACCGCCACCGCGACGTCGTAGCCGCGATTGAGCAGCAGCTTGCGTTGCAGTTCGCGTACGGTCAGCGAATCGTCGACCACCAGCACCCGCTTGCGCGCGGCCTCGGCGGCCTGATTGCCGTGGCGGGCGATGCGTTCCAGGCGTCCGGTATTGAGCAGCTTGTCGACCGAGCGCAGCATGTCCTCGACATCGACGATCAGCACCACCGAGCCATCATCGAGCAAGGCGCCGGCGGAGATGTCCTGCACTTTGCCCAGACGCTCGTCGAGTGGCAAGACCACCAGCGTGCGCTCGCCAATGAAGCGCTCGACCGCAACACCGTAAATGGCATCGCGCTCACGAATCACCACGACTTTAAGGGTTTCGCCGCTGTTCTGACTGGCCGGGCGGTTGAGCAACTGGCTGGCCGCAACCAGCCCGACGTGCTGGCCTTCGTGCCAGAAATGCTGCCGGCCTTCGACCTGCACGATGTCTTCCGGGGCCAGATCACACATGCGTTCGATGTGCGCCAGCGGGAAGGCATACGCCTCTTCGCCGACTTCCACCACCAGACTGCGCACCACCGACAAGGTCAGCGGTACTTCGAGATGGAAGCGACTGCCCTCGCCCGCTGCCTGTTCCAGCACCACGGCACCGCGCAACTGGCGAACCATGTGTTGAACGGCATCAAGGCCGACTCCCCGACCGGAAACTTCGGTGACCGTGTCGCGCAGGCTGAAACCGGGCAGGAACAGGAAGGTCAGCAGTTCTTCCTCGCTCAACTGCGCCGCGGTTTCGGCTGGGGACAACTGGCGTTCGACGATGCTGCGGCGGACCTTTTCCAGGTCGGCACCGTTGCCGTCATCGCTTAACTCCAGCACCAGCAGACCGGCCTGGTGCGAGGCGCGCAGGCGGATCAGGCCCTCCTCGGGTTTGCCTTTGAGCAGACGCTGCTCGGGGGTTTCGATGCCATGATCGACAGCGTTGCGCAGCAAATGGGTGAGCGGCGCTTCGAGTTTCTCCAGTACATCGCGGTCGACCTGCGTTTTTTCCCCTTCGATTTCCAGACGCACCTGCTTGCCCAGGCTACGGCCCAAATCACGAACCATGCGCACCTGACCGGTGAGCACGTCAGCGAACGGGCGCATGCGGCAAGCCAGCGCAGTGTCGTAGAGTACTTGGGCGCGCTGACTGGCCTGCCAGGCGAACTCGTCCAGCTCGGCGTTTTTCTCACTGAGCAGTTGCTGGGATTCGGCGAGCAGGCGCCGTGCATCTTCCAGCGCTTCCTGCGCCTCAAGGCTCAGCGCGTGTTCCTTGAGGTGTACGTTGAGGTTTTCCAGCGCGCGCAGACCGTTGTTCTGCATGCGCTTGAGGCGCTGCATGGTGGCCAGATGCGGCTTGAGGCGCTGGGTTTCCACCAGCGATTTGCTCGACAGATCGAGCAGGCTGTTCAGGCGTTCGGCGGTCACGCGCAAGACGCGTTCGCCACCTTCGGTGGTGCGTTTGTTTTTGCGTGGCGCCGATTCGGAGGATTCAACCGGCGCGTCCATGATCGGAGCTGGCGCGGGTTCAAAGAGCGGCGGCGCTTGAAGTTGCAACTCGGCCATCGGCGGTGCAATCAGCGTTGCCGGCGGCGTCGACGGATCGAGCAAACTCGCCATCAACGCCACGTAAGCGTCGATATCACTCGGCTGCGGCGCATTCGCCGGGGTGGCGATGCGCATCAGCAAATCCGTGCCCTGCAACAACGCATCAATGTGTTCCGGACGCAGCAACAAGCGCCCTTCCTGCGCACTGACCAGGCAATCTTCCATGACATGGGCGACGCTGACGCCGCTGTCGATGCCGACAATCCGCGCCGCGCCCTTGAGCGAGTGCGCCGCACGCATGCACGATTCGAGTTGATCGGCCTGGGTCGGATTACGCTCCAGCGCCAGCAGCCCGGCGCTGAGCACTTGGGTCTGCGCTTCGGCTTCGAGGCTGAACAGCTCCAGCAAGGAGGCGTCGCGCATTTGCTCGGGGGTCATGTCAGGCTCCGGGTCACGGCGGACAACAGCTGTTCTTCATCCAGCCAACGCAGGCTGCGACCGCGAAACTGCAAAACGCCACGGGTGAATTTGGCACTGGCTTGCTCACCGGATTGCGAGGCGGCATCAAGGATTCGCTCGTCGATGGCATGTATGCCGTCGACTTCATCCACCGGCACCACCACCGGCCCGCCATGGGCGGCGATGATCAACATGCGCGGCATAATTCGCCCACTGCTGGCCGGTGCAGCGCTGCCGTCCAGATCAAGCAATTCAACCAGCGACAGGCACGCCACCAGCGCGCCACGCACATTGGCCACGCCGAGCAAGGCCCGCGAACGCTGATGCGGCAAGGAATGAATGGCCTGCAGCGGCGCGACTTCGACCAGGCTGCGCGTGGCCAGCCCCAGCCATTCTTCACCGAGGCGAAACATCAGCAGCGAACGGGTTTTCACATCCGTTTCGACGGCGCTGGCCACCGGGTCGCGCTCGTCCTGCTGCAAGGCATATCGGTCAAGCAGGCGCGTGGCGGCGGCGGAATACACTGAGCAATTGCGGCAATGAATGTGCTCTTCCAGCAGCGGACAGGACTTGTCGCCATGGATGCCGATGCGGTTCCAGCAATCGTCGATCGCCCGGGCGTCTTCGTGGGTGACGTTCAAGGTGTCGGACGGGATCATCGTTTACGCTCACTGTCGGCGGTGCGGCCGCTACGGGCGGCGCGCTCCTGCAATCGTCTGGCACCGGCGCTGTCGCCCTGGGCCTGCAGCAACGCGGCCAGGTGCATCAACGCTTCGGGATGTTGCGGTTCTAGATACAGCGCCTTGCGGTAGAAACCTTGGGCTTCCAGCGTCAGGCCAGCGACATCGCTGAGCAGGCCTAGCCAGTAAAACACTTGGGCCACCGGTTCATGACTGCGCAGATACTGTTCACAGGCAGCCCGGGCTTCGGCGCTTTTGCCTTCGTTGGCCAGTGCGGCGATGTTCGCCAGCAATGTTGCCGCGTCCGGGTTGGCACTGTTGCGGGTGATCGGCAGTGGCGTTACGGCGCTGAACGGCCGATTGCGCACCGGAAGCGGCGACGGGCTGCGTGGCGCTGGACTGATCGGCAACGTGACAGGTTTAGGCGTCGGCAGCGGCTCGGGATGCGGATCGCTATGACGACTGAACGCGAAAGACTGCGGGATGCCGATCGAACGCATGCCCAAGCGTCCAAGCAGACTGCCCTCGGCCGGGCCGATAAACAGCACACCGTCGACATGCGTCAGGCGCTTGAGCACTTCGAACACTTGCTTCTGCGTGGGCTGATCGAAATAGATCAACAGGTTGCGGCAGAACACGAAATCGAATGCCGGTTCACTGGCCAGCAACGCCGGATCGAGCACATTGCCGACTTGCAGACGCACCTGCTCGCGGACATTTTCATTGACCCGATGGCCGTCCTGCTCGGCGCTGAAATGCCGTTCGCGATAGTCCAGATCCTGGCCGCGAAACGAGTTCTTGCCGTACAGCGCCCGCCGGGCCTTTTCCACCGACAGCGGACTGACGTCCATGCCATCGACCTTGAACTGATGCGGCTTGAGCCCGGCATCGAGCAAAGCCATGGCAATCGAATAGGGTTCTTCGCCGGTGGAACACGGCAGGCTGAGAATGCGCAAGGCGCGCATGTTATTCAGCTCGTTGAGGCGATTTCGCGCCAGTTTGCCCAGGGTGGCGAACGATTCCGGGTAACGGAAAAACCAGGTTTCCGGGACGATCACTGCTTCGATCAGCGCTTGTTGTTCGTCCCGCGAGCCTTGTAGCAACTGCCAATATTCATCGGCATGCGCGGCTTGCGAGAGCGTGGTGCGCTGGCGTACGGCGCGCTCGATGATCGCCGGGCCTACCGAGGTCACATCGAGGCCAATACGTTCCTTGAGGAAGTCGAAAAAGCGCTGATCGTTGCTCATGGCTGCGCCTCAAGCTGCGCCGGGTCCAGCGGTGGATTGGGGAACAACAGAGTACGCACGGACTCATCAAGCAAGTCATTGACCCGCACCCATTGCACCAGCCCCTGCGCATCTTCGCGCACCGGGCCGAGGTACGGCGCCTCACGGTTATCGAGACCGTAAGGCTGAAATTCCTGCGGATGGCAGCGCAAGGTATCGGTGGCCTGTTCGAGGATCAGCCCGAGCCATTGCGCCGCTTGCGTGGCGTCCGGGCGGTAGTTCACCAGCACCAGACGCGTGCTGGTGCGCGCTTCGGCCGATTGGCCGAACGTCAGCGCGCTGAGGTCGATCACTGGCACCACCGCGCCGCGATAGGCGAACACTCCGGCGACCCATTGGGGCGCGCGGGCAATCGCTTTCAACGGCAGGCGCGGCAGCACTTCCGCCACTTCAGTGGCGCGCAAGGCGTAACGCTCGCTGCCGATGCGAAACAGCAGGAACAGCGCCGGCTTCGCCACGGGCGCGGCACCGCGTTTGGCGATGATGTCGCTCATCAGACTTTGAATCGCGAAACGCCGCTGCGCAGCCCGACGGCCACCTGGCTCAGTTCGTCGATGGCGAAACTGGCCTGACGCAGCGACTCGACGGTCTGGCTGCTGGCATCGCCCAACTGCACCAGCGCATGGTTGATCTGCTCGGCGCCGGTGGCCTGGGCCTGCATGCCTTCATTGACCATCAACACCCGCGGCGCCAGCGCCTGCACTTGATGGATGATCTGCGACAGCTGCTCGCCGACCTGCTGCACTTCGGACATGCCGCGGCGCACTTCTTCGGAGAATTTGTCCATGCCCATCACGCCGGCCGACACCGCCGACTGAATCTCGCGGACCATTTGTTCGATGTCATAAGTGGCGACAGCGGTCTGATCCGCCAGACGTCGCACTTCAGTGGCGACCACGGCAAAACCGCGACCGTACTCACCGGCCTTCTCCGCTTCGATCGCGGCGTTGAGCGAGAGCAGGTTAGTCTGGTCGGCGACTTTGACGATGGTCACCACCACCTGATTAATGTTGCCGGCCTTCTCATTGAGAATTGCCAGTTTGGCGTTGACCAGATCGGCCGCGCCCATCACCGAGTGCATGGTGTCTTCCATCCGCGCCAAGCCTTGCTGGCCCGAGCCGGCGAGCACCGAAGCCTGATCGGCGGCGGTCGATACTTCGGTCATGGTGCGCACCAGATCGCGCGAGGTGGCGGCGATCTCGCGGGAGGTCGCGCCGATCTCAGTGGTGGTCGCGGCGGTTTCGGTGGCGGTAGCTTGTTGCTGTTTGGAGGTAGCAGCGATTTCGGTGACCGACGTGGTCACTTGCACCGACGAGCGCTGGGCCTGGGACACTAGCGAGGTCAGCTCGGTCATCATGTCGTTGAAGCCGGTTTCGACAGCGCCGAACTCGTCCTTGCGGTCGAGGTTCAGGCGCGAACTGAGGTCGCCGGTGCGCATGGTTTCGAGGATCTTCACGATGCGGTTCATCGGCGCCATGATCGCACGCATCAACAGCAAACCGCAGAGACCGGCAGCCAATACCGCAACCAGCAGGGAAATGAACATACTGACTTTAGCGGCGGCCACGGCATCGTCGATGTTGGCCATGGCCTGATCGGCGACTTTCTTGTTTTCGCCGATGATGTCGTTGAGTTTCGTGCGACCGCTGTACCACGCCGGCGTGAGCTTCTCGTGGAACAGTTTCACCGCATCGGCTTCCAGATTGCGCTTGTGCAAATCGAGCACCGCGTCTTGAATCTGCATGTAGTTATCGTGGTACTTCACGAAGGCGGCGAATTCGCTACGGTCCTCGTCGGTCGCCATGGTCTTGCGGTAATTCTCCATCTGCTCCTGCAGACGGCTCTCAAAGGACTTGTACTCGGCAGCGTCTTCGCTGCTGATGCCCTGACCTTCCTTGAGGCCGAGCAATTCCTGAGTCTGCAGATAGCTGTCGACCCAGGCACCACGAATCATCGAGCTGTAATAGACACCGGGAATCGCATCGTCGCGGACACTGTTTTCACTGGCTTCGATCTTCAACAGTCGCGAGTACGACAGCACCACCATCAGCAACATGATGGCGATAATCACCGCAAAACTCGCCAAAATGCGTTGGCGCAACGTCCAGTTCTTCACAGTGATTCCTCGTGCCTAGGTCGAAATGCGGGGAGTATAGCCGAGGGCGGTGTTTCATTTATAAGACGCTTTATCAGGGTTCAACCCTATACAAGTACCGGAGTAGACGCTCTGAAACTTTTTGCTACAGGAAAAGCGCAAATGGCTTGAATAGTCACTGGAAAGTTCAGCAACGTTTTGTCAGGTTACAGGCGCTCTCAAGGGGTTAACCAAAGCGACAGGACCGTCGCCTGGTTAACGGAATGGCACGCTTGATGAGCTTCGCCGGCTTCCCGGGATTGGGGCTGGTTAACTCAAGGAAAGAGGTGACCGCATGAGCCCGTTAGTCATTGCAATCTTCGAAAAGCAGCCGGATCCCAAGATAGTTATCGGTAAATTCAAAAACTGCCTGGAAGACTACAAGTCCGCAGTCAAAAAATTGCCAGCATTGGAGGTTGAGCAAAAATTCAAAGTCGGTGACGAACTTCATCTTTCGACGCCACTAGACATCAAAGAACAGCCGAAGCACTTCGCCACCTGCCCCAAGAGCGGCAAACTCACCTTGATCCACAGCTTCGAGTCCGCGCGATTCGTGCCGATTGGCAACACACCTGTGCTACTGGAACCGGTAGACGCGAACAACAACATCATCGGTAAATCGACTCTCACCAACATCGGGCCGAGTGGTATTGAAGAAGTGCCGAATCTTCTGCCCGCCCAACGCTACCGGATTACGTTTTTCCCCTCCACCGGCAAAGATGACATTGAGCGTCTGTTCCAGTCCTACGATGTCGTCATCAATGACGTGAGCCTCTGGCTGGAGAGCGAATGGAAAGAATTCAGATTTCTCTGGCAAGAGCACACCAACGCATCCTTGCCCGGGCGCGCGGCCAAACTGTTGCTGGCTGAGATTGGCGGGTTTTGGGGCTTCGTCATGAGCATCTGGGAAGATCTCGAGGATCTCTTCGATCTGGTAAGCGATCCGCTCAAACACTATGAGAAGCTGAAGAAATTTTTCACCGACGACAGCATCAAGCGCATATATGACGCTGCGACCGAAGCGCGCCGAATAGCAATGCTGATTGCCTGCGACGAGCCGCTGCTGTGGATTTACATTTCTGCTGCCTGGGCCTGGGCGTCCATGCTGCCTCCCCAGACCCGCACGGAAGTGCTGGCCAGATTGAAAACGGAAATACTCTACGTCGTCCTCAGCGTCATATTCACCGCAGGTCTTGGCATCGCATTACGAGCCAGTGCAAAGGCCGTGACCGTTACGTTGAAAGCAGACAAAGCGCTCAAGTTGATTGAAAAACTGACCGCGAACCTGGTGGCCATTAGTCGCAAGCACTTCAAAACCCATGCGCAGGCGTACACGCCGGTAGCTTTGAGTGGGACAACGGTCGCCAGTACGGGCACCAAGGCAACAAGCAACATTACTCCCCACGTGCCGGCACAGCTAGCCTCCCCCATGAAACCGCCCGCCCCCGCCGCAGGGGGAGAAGTCATACCCGATTCGCAGATTCACGCACGGCGTAAAACCCGCAGCGACACGCGCGTGGAACAACAGGAAAAGATTGATAACGCACCTGAGCAATCCAGAAACGCGGCGGATCAGCCTACACAGCGCGTTGAAAAAACCTGCGCCAAAGATGACCCTGTCTCGATGGTCACCGGCGAAGAATTGCTCACCCTGACTGACGGCGAACTCGCCGGCTCGCTACCCCTGGAGTGGACCCGCCTCTACCGTACCAGCGCGGTTGAAATCGACAGTCGTCTGGGCCATGGCTGGAGCCATTCGCTTTCACACCGACTGGATATCGAAGATGAAGGCGTCGTCTGGACTGACCATGAAAACCGTCAAACCCGCTTCCCCATGCCGACTGAACAACGGCCGGCGATCAGCAATAGTCTGGCGCAAGCGGCCATTTTTCTGGGGGATGTGCCGGGCGAACTCATTCTGACCCAGGCCGGGCCGAAAACACGCTTCTACCATTTCCGCGCAGGGCGACTGACAGCCCTCAGCGATGCCTACGAAAATCGCCTGCATCTCAGCTATGACTTTGTCGGTCGCATTCAACGCATCGACAATGGCGCGGGCAGCTGCCTGCTGCTGCGTTATGACGATCGTCACATCGTGGCGGTCGACCGACAGCAACTACGTGTCGGGTACAACGATCGCGGTGAGCGTCAGGAACCTTGGCTAACCCTCCAGACGCTGGTCACCTACAGCTACAACGACCACAGTCAGCTAGTCTGCGCGACCAATGCGGCAGGTGAGGCCGAACATTATCGATACAACGAACGACACGTCATTGTGGAACGGCAATTAGCCGGCGGAGCCCGTTTCTTCTGGGAGTGGGAGCGTGAAGGAAAACTGTCTCGCTGCGTTCGCCACTGGGCCAACTATTCGCAGTTGGAAGCGCGGTACGAATGGGATGACAAAGGCTCTGTCACCGCATACAACTCGGACGGCAGCACCCAGGTTTACCTGCATGACAAAAACGCGCGCTTGCTCAGCGAGACGGCTCCGGACGGCGGCGAAACACAGAACGCCTATGACGATCAAGGTCGTCTGGTCGCCATAAAAGATCCAATGGGCGCGATCACCGAGTATCAGTACAACAACGCGGGCCGCTTGATGGCGGTGTTCCCGCCGGAAGGAGAGCCGACCTGTTACAACTACTTCAACGGCCAGCTCACTTACGTGCGCAGAGGCAAGGCTCGCTGGAAATACGAGCGCAACCGTCAGGGTGATATCACCCGGCAAATCGATCCCGACGACAACGAAACCCACTACAGCTACAACCCACAGGGTCGATTGCTGGAAATTCGTCATCCCGATGGCAGCCACCATCAGTTGGGCTGGAACAATCTCGGCCAGTTGCTGGAAGAACGCCTGCCGGACGGAGGTCAACGCAAATATCGCTACGATGCGCTCGGCCGGCAAATAACCCGACAGGACGAATTTGGCGCGATCACCCATTACCAATGGGACGCTGTCGATCGCCTGACCCAGATCACTCTGCCGGGCGGCGCCACCCGGGCTTTCAGTTACAACCCTTACGGTCGCGTCACCGCTGAACGGGATGAACTTGGGCGGATCACCCGTTACGAATACGCTGATAACCTGCATCTCGTCAGCCGCCGGATCAATCCTGACGGCAGCCAGCTGCGTTATCGCTACGACAACGCAGGTCTGCTGCTCACCGAAATCGAAAACGAGCACGGCGAGCACTACCACCTCGATTACTTCGCCAATGGCTTGATTCAGCAGGAAACCGGTTTCGATGGCCGTCGGACCGCGTATGAATACGATCTCAATGGCCAACTGCTGAAGAAAACCGAATTCGGAGACAACGGCAGCGACCTGGTCACCGAGTATCAGCGCGACGCCGCCGGACGACTGTTGGTAAAAATCTTGCCCGACGGCGATGAAATCCACTACGGCTACGATGCCCTCGGGCGCTTGGTAAATGTCGATGACGGAAACTGGCCGCTCGCCTACGAATACGACGAGCAGGATCGTCTGATCACTGAGCACCAAGGCTGGGCCACTACGCGTTATGAATACGACAGCGTCGGCCAACTGAGCCATTGCCGTCTCCCGGACGGCAGCAAGCTTGATTACCGCCATCTGCCCGGCGGGCGCCTGAGCAGCATTGACCTCAACGGTTCACGCCTGACAGCTCACCAATTCAGCGCCGGTCGAGAACAGCGACGCCAACAGGGTTTGCTGCTCAGCCAATACCAATACGATGAACAGGGCCGCCTGCAAGCCCATAGCATCAGCCAGCGGGATAAAAACCTGTTTCACCGTCGTTATAACTACGCGGCGAACGGTAACCTCGTGGGCGTCGACGACAGCCGCAAAGGCAACCGCAGCTATCATTACGATCCGCTCGATCGTCTCCTCAGCGTCCGTGGTGCGATGCCGGAAAGCTTCGCCCATGACCCGGCGGGCAATCTCCTCGGCCAGAACGACCTGCCCGTGGCCAACCTCGCCAATGTCAAAGGCAACCGCCTGCTCATGCAAGGCGACCGCCACTACGATTACGACGCTTACGGTAATTTGAGCCGTGAACGTCGCGGTGCTGGCCAGAGGCTGGTCACCGAATACCGTTACGACTGCCAACAACGGTTGATCAGCCTCAGCCTGCCGGACGGCAGAATCGCTAGCTACAAATACGACGCCTTTGGCCGCCGTATCGAAAAAACCGTCGACGGACAAACCACAGAATTTCTCTGGCAAGGCGAACGCCTCATCGCCGAAAGCGCCGACAATCGATACCGCAGCTACATCTATGAGCCCGGCAGCTTCCGCCCATTGGCGATGCTCGATGGTGAAGGCCCACTTAAGGCCACACCGTTTTACTACCAACTCGACCACCTCGGCACGCCACAGGAACTGACTGATTACAGCGGCGAGATCATGTGGTCAGCGAATTATCGCGCTTACGGCAATCTTGCCGCACTGGACGTCGCCAAAATCGACAACCCGCTGCGATTCCAAGGCCAGTATTTCGACGCCGAAACCGGGCTACATTACAACCGACACCGCTACTACAATCCGGGCACTGGGCGGTTTTTGACGCCGGATCCGATCAAACTTGCGGGTGGGTTGAATAGCTACCAGTACGTGCCTAACCCTACAGGGTGGGTGGATCCGCTGGGGTTGAATAATTGTCCTGGTGGCGGAAAATGCACTCCCGGCCAAGGCGCTGAAACTCCAGAGGAGAAAGCTCGTGTCAATCAGGGAGAAATGTCGCCACCTACAGCGGCTTCAATAAACTGGAGAGGATTTTCGGCCGGAAAATTGCAGCCTCATTATCAGAAGCACGTAGTTGACCAGAAGGAGTTCGGAGATATAAGCCAAGCTGAATATCTTAAACAGGCTAAAGAATTTTCCAAGGAATCGGGAGCTTTCAACGAAACGAATGTCGGAAACACTATAATCAAGCATGATCCAGCTACTGGAAGAATATTTATAGGGAATTTGAAATCGCGAGAGATCAGGACATTCTATCGGGAGGACGGGAGAAGCGCGGACCCATTCCAATCCGCTATTGACTTAGCCAAGGGGCTGTAAAATGAACATTATTGACCGAAGCGAAGCAATAGAAAAAATCGCAACAAACACTCTGAATTCGCTTAGTCACGAAGAGCGAGAATCTCAGCTTCTCAACTGGTGGAGTATCGATGAAAGCAATCCTGACTTCTTCTCCCTTTCAGAGACCCTGCAGCAGACAATTCTCGCTAACGATGACTTGCCCTATGACATTCAAGACAGCAAATACAACGAACTCATCCTGCTAGCTCTAAGATCAGCATATAAAGGAGTAACAAACTCATTCCTATCGAGAGAACTAAACTCACTCAATATAGGGAAATATGAAACGCATGGGAAAGTAGAGCTTTTAGAGGCTTGCCCTTGCTGTGGCTATCGCACACTTCCTTCGCTAGCGAACTATGAAGTCTGCGATTTGTGCAGCTGGGAGGATGACGGCACATCAGAGCTTGAAAACTATAGTCCCCCCAATCACATGACCCTGAGAGAAGCGAAGGAGAAGTTTTCAAAAAAAACCGAAGATTTGCCTTTAGACAAGTGGATCAATAGCAAAACGCAGGCTTTATAAATCGTACCCAACCAACTATCAACTCAACTAAGGAGAATAGAATTGATACATGGAATGAATTAGACGGCGGCACGTTTTTTACCAAAAATTTTCAAGCACCACACCCATTGGTGAAATAGCACAACATTCTATGAACACAGAAAATAACAGACCGGCGAATACTGGACCTTGATCCCCCCGACTCACCACCATTCAAGCGACACCAGTCGGGATTTAATACTTACCGCACCGGAATCAACTGCAACAGCAGCGTAATCTTCTCCAGGTTTTATTTAAAATTGAATCTATACTCGCAAAAAAACCGCAGCAAATTGCTACGGTTTTTCTCTGAAGTGCGGCCTTAAACAGTAGCCAACCGCACCTGCTTCTCCAGCTCCACTTTCAACCCCGGCTCCAGCTTAAGCTGCTTCGCCAGTTCATCCAGATACGCCTTCTCCATAAAGTTCTCCTCATCCACCAGCATCACGCTGGCGATGTACATCTCCGCCGCCATTTCCGGCGTACCCGCAGCGCGGGCGACGTCGGTCGGGTCGAGCGGTTTGTTGAGCTCGGCGTGTAGCCAGTGCTGCAGTTCCTGATCGTTGTCGAGCTTGGTGAATTCGCCTTCGATCAATTGCCGCTCGCGATCATCGATATGGCCGTCGGCCTTGGCGGCAGCGACCAGCGCTTTGAGAATCGCCTGACTGTGTTGCTCGGCTTGTGCCGGTGGCAGGCGATCCAGCGTTTGCGGTTCGCTTTGCGGTGCAGTGCCTTTCTGCGCGTTGTAGTTGCCGTAGGCTTTGTAAGCCAGCACGCCCAGCGCAGCGAGGCCGCCGTAGATCGCGACTTTGCCGCCGACCTTGCGCACTTTCTTGTTACCGAGCAGCAAACCCATCGCGCCAGCCGCCAACGCACCGCCACCTGCACCTGATAGCAGACTGCCGAGGCCACCGGAACCAGAAGCGCCGCCTAGCAAACCGCCCAAGCCGCCCGCAGCCGGTTTGTTCTGCGTTCCGCCAGCCTTGTTCTGCAACAGATCCTGACCGGATCTGAGCAGTTGATCGAGCAATCCACGGGTGTTCATGTTCCGCCTCCAAAACAGGGTTTATCCGGATCTATAAGGCCTCCAGCCTAGTTCGAAAGTGCCCCTGACCGACTTACGAGTGTGCTTCCAGATGTTGCTCAGCTCACACAGGCCCTTCGCGAAAATAGATATACACTCAGGCCAATCTATAAAAACCGCCCACTGGGTAACCTTGTCATGATGACCCTGCGTCAGATTCGTCACTTCATCGCTGTGGCCGAGACAGGCTCGATCTCCGCTGCCGCGCAAACCGCATTCATTTCCCAATCGACCCTGACCCTGGCGATCCAGCAACTGGAAGAGGAAATCGGCGTCAGCCTGTTCAGCCGTCACGCCAAAGGCATGACTCTTACGCACCAAGGTCATCAGTTCCTACGCCAGGCGCACCTGATTCTCGCCACCGTGGATAACGCCAAGCGCAGCCTGCAACAGAGCACCGACCAAGTCGCCGGGCAGTTGATCGTCGGCGTGACCAGTCTGGTTGCGGGTTATTACCTGGCGGATTTGCTTACCCGGTTTCAACGTGCCTACCCCAACGTCGAAATCCGCGTGATGGAAGACGAGCGCCCGTACATCGAGCATTTGCTGGTCAGCGGCGAGATTGATGTCGGTGTGCTGATCCTCTCCAACCTCGAAGACCGCCACGCGTTGCAGACTGAAGTGCTGACCCATTCGCCGCACCGATTGTGGCTTCCAGCCCAGCATCCGCTGCTGGAACACGACAGCATCAACCTCGCCGACGTCGCTCGCGAACCACTAATTCAACTCAACGTTGATGAAATGGATCGCAACGCCCAACGCCTGTGGCGCGGCGCTGGCCTGCAACCAAAAATCACTTTGAGAACCGCATCGACGGAGGCTGTGCGAAGTCTGGTCGCAGCCGGTTTGGGTGTCTCGATCCAGCCGGACATGACTTACCGCCCGTGGTCACTTGAGGGCGACATCATCGAAGCACGGCCAATCGCCGACCTCAATCAGACGCTGGACGTAGGATTGGCCTGGCGCCGAGGCACCGCCCGCCCTGCTCTCGTCGACCCTTTCCTCACCGTCGCGCGCGAGCAACCCCACGGCGGGCGCAAGCCATCTATTTAATCGAACGCAGCCTTCAGTATTTAGAATTTGTCGACCTCGGAGCCGCGCACTAGTCTTGCTGCATCTATAAGACGGTCGGCTCCCGATATCAGGGAGCAACAATGGCCACACAAGAAAAGAGATCGCGGAAAATGGCTGGCGCGCAGACCCCGATGTGTACCGCGTTGTTGATCGACGGCGAACTGGTCGCAGGCCAGGGTTTCGTCGAGCCGATCCTCAATCCGGCCACCGGTGAAATCCTTACGCACATCGCCGAGGCCAGCACCGAGCAAGTCGAAGCCGCCATCCTCGCCGCCCACCGTGCCTTCGCCGAGTGGTCACGCACCACGCCGCAGCAACGCTCGAACCTGCTGCTCGACATCGCCAACGCCGTCGAAAAACACGCCGATCACCTCGCCCGCCTCGAGTCGCTGAACTGCGGCAAGCCGTTGCACCTGGCGCGTCAGGACGATCTGACGGCGACCGTCGATGTGTTCCGTTTCTTCGCCGGCGCCGTGCGTTGCCAGACTGGCCAGCTCAGCGGCGAATACCTGCCGGGCTACACCAGCATGGTCCGGCGCGACCCGATTGGCGTGGTCGCTTCGATTGCGCCGTGGAACTACCCGATCATGATGGCCGCGTGGAAAATCGCCCCGGCCCTCGCCGCTGGCAACACGCTGGTGTTCAAACCGTCCGAGCACACTCCGCTGTCGATCCTCGCCCTGGCGCCAGCGCTGGCCGAAATCCTTCCGCGCGGGGTGATCAACATCATCTGCGGTGGCGGCGAAGGCGTCGGCAGCCATTTGGTCGGCCACGCCAAGGTGCGCATGGTCTCGCTGACCGGCGATATCGTCACCGGCCAGAAAATCCTTCAGGCCGCCGCGAAAACCCTGAAACGCACGCACCTCGAACTCGGCGGCAAAGCCCCGGTGATCGTCTGCAACGACGCTGACATTCAGGCCGTGGTCGAAGGCGTGCGCACCTACGGTTACTACAACGCTGGCCAAGACTGCACCGCCGCCTGCCGGATCTACGCGCAGGCCGGGATCCACGACAAATTGGTCGCAGAGCTTGGCGCCGCCGTCAGCAGCCTGCGTTTTGCCGGCAAACGTGACGCTGACAACGAGATCGGCCCGCTGATCAGCACCCGCCAGCGCGACCGCGTCGCCAGTTTCGTCGAACGCGCCCTCGGTCAGCCGCACATCGAACGCGTAACCGGTGCGGCGGTGCATTCCGGCGCCGGTTTCTACTATCAACCGACGTTGCTCGCCGGTTGCAAACAGAGCGACGAAATCGTCCAGCGCGAAGTATTCGGCCCGGTGGTCACCGTGACCCGTTTCGACGAGCTCGCGCAGGCCGTCGACTGGGCCAACGACTCCGAATACGGCCTCGCCTCGTCGGTGTGGACACAGAATCTGGACAAGGCAATGCAAGTCGCCGCGCGCTTGCAGTACGGCTGCACGTGGATCAACAGCCATTTCATGCTGGTCAGCGAAATGCCCCACGGTGGCCTGAAACGTTCGGGTTACGGCAAAGACTTATCCAGTGATTCGCTTCAGGACTACAGCGTGGTGCGGCACATCATGGCCCGCCACGGCCAGCATCTCTGACTACGCTAATAACAAGCCGAAAACGGCATGCTTCACCGCGTTCACAACTGCCCCGACCATAATTTAAAGAAGAGGGTTCAACCATGTTCGTGCACAAGACCGCACTGCTCAGTGCAATCACCACGGCCCTGCTGGCCAGCGCCAGCCTGCAAGCGGCCGAGCCGTTGAAGGCTGTCGGTGCCGGCGAAGGTCAGCTGGATATCGTTGCGTGGCCGGGTTACATCGAACGTGGCGAGAGCGACAAGGCTTACGACTGGGTCACCGGTTTCGAAAAAGAAACCGGCTGCAAGGTCAATGTGAAGACCGCTGCAACCTCGGACGAAATGGTCAGCCTGATGGCCAAGGGCGGTTACGACCTGGTCACCGCGTCGGGCGATGCCTCGCTGCGATTGATCGTCGGCAAGCGTGTGCAACCGATCAACACTGCGTTGATCCCGAACTGGAAAACCCTCGACCCACGCCTGAAAGACGCGCCGTGGTACGTGGTCAACAACCAGACTTACGGCACCCCGTACCAGTGGGGCCCGAACGTGTTGATGTACAACAGCAACGTGTTCAAGACCGCGCCGAACAGTTGGAGCGTGGTGTTCGCCGCGCAGGATCTGCCCGATGGCAAGCCGAACAAGGGTCGCGTGCAGGCCTATGACGGCCCGATCTACATCGCCGATGCGGCGCTGTATCTGAAGTCGACCAAGCCTGAATTGGGCATCAAAGACCCTTATCAACTCACCGAAGATCAGTACAAAGCCGTGCTCGATCTGTTGCGCACGCAGCAGCCGCTGATCCACCGCTACTGGCATGACACCACGGTGCAGATGAGCGACTTCAAAAACGAAGGCGTGGTGGCGTCGAGTGCCTGGCCGTATCAGGTCAACGGTTTGATGAACGAGAAGCAGCCGATCGCTTCGACGATTCCGAAAGAAGGCGCAACGGGTTGGGCTGACACCACCATGTTGCACGCCGAGGCCAAGCACCCGAACTGCGCGTACAAGTGGATGGACTGGTCGTTGAAACCGAAAGTCCAGGGTGATGTGGCGGCGTGGTTTGGTTCGTTGCCGGCTGTTCCTGCGGCGTGCAAGGAGAGTGAGTTGCTTGGCGCTGAGGGTTGCAAGACCAACGGTTTCGACCAGTTCGACAAGATCGCCTTCTGGAAAACCCCGCAGGCTGAAGGTGGCAAGTTTGTGCCGTATAGCCGCTGGACGCAGGACTACATCGCGATCATGGGCGGCCGCTAAGCCCGGGAGCAACTCGGTCGAGCTCCCTTTCCCCCTCGCCCCCCTGGGGGAGAGGGCTGGGGTGAGGGGGTAGCTTTTGACCTTGCCCTTGATCTCAGAGCACCGGCCAAAAAAGCCACCCTCACCCCCCGCCCTCTCCCGGAGGGAGAGGGCGCTAAAAGCGGATCGTATTCACCGTTAGATGCCGATCGTTCCCACGCTCTGCGTGGGAATGCATCACCGGACGCTCCGCGTCCATTTGCACGAGATGACGCAGAGCGTCACAGGCAGCATTCCCACGCAGAGCGTGGGAACGATCATTCGAAAGACTGTTTTTTCAAAAGGCTGGGCAGGGCCGCTGCGACGGCCTTCGCCTTTTTGGAGCACCGCACCATGACGCTTGCAGTCCAGTTCACCAACGTTTCCCGGCAGTTCGGCGACGTAAAAGCCGTTGACCGGGTTTCCATCGATATCGAGGACGGCGAGTTCTTTTCCATGCTCGGCCCTTCCGGTTCGGGCAAAACCACCTGCCTGCGCCTGATCGCCGGGTTCGAACAACCGAGCGCCGGCTCGATCCGCATTCACGGTGCTGAAGCGGCCGGTTTGCCGCCGTATCAACGCGACGTCAACACGGTGTTTCAGGATTACGCGCTATTCCCGCACATGAACGTGCTCGACAACGTCGCCTATGGCTTGAAGGTCAAAGGCGTCGGCAAAACCGAGCGACATAAACGCGCCGAGGAAGCCTTGGACATGGTCGCCCTCGGCGGTTACGGCGCACGCAAACCGGTGCAGCTATCCGGTGGTCAGCGCCAGCGCGTAGCCCTCGCCCGCGCCTTGGTCAATCGCCCGCGCGTGCTGTTGCTGGATGAACCTCTGGGCGCGCTCGATTTGAAATTGCGCGAACAAATGCAAAGCGAATTGAAGAAACTGCAACGCCAGCTCGGCATCACCTTCATCTTCGTCACCCACGATCAAACCGAAGCGCTGTCGATGTCTGATCGCGTCGCCGTGTTCAACAAGGGCCGCATCGAACAGATCGACACGCCGCGCAATCTATACATGAAACCGACCACCACATTTGTCGCTGAATTCGTCGGCACTTCGAACGTGATTCGCGGCGATCTGGCCCGTGAAATCAGCGGTCATCCGCAGCCGTTTTCGATTCGTCCGGAACACGTGCGTTTCGCCGAAGGCCCGCTCGCCAGTCACGAAATCGAAGTCAGCGGTCTGCTCCACGACATCCAGTATCAGGGCAGCGCCACCCGTTATGAATTGAAGCTGGAAAACGGCCAGACCCTGAGCATCAGCCACGCCAACAATCAGTGGATCGACAGCAGCGCGCAACACCAGACCGGTCAGCGCCTGAGTGCGCGTTGGGCGCGGGAAGCGATGATTCCGTTGCACGACACCGTGACGAGCGGGGTTTGATATGAGCACGCTCGCGATGACTGCATCGCCGCCGTTGCGCAGGTTTTCCAACCTGCTCTACCGCAAGCCGAACCTGTATTTGTCGATGCTGCTGGTGCCGCCGCTGCTGTGGTTCGGCGCAATCTATCTTGGCTCGCTGCTGGTGCTGTTGTGGCAGGGTTTCTACACATTTGACGACTTCACCATGGCGGTCACTCCTGACCTGACCCTGGCCAATTTCGCCGCGCTGTTTCAGCCGTCGAACTTCGACATCATCCTGCGCACGCTGAGCATGGCCATCGTTGTGTCGATCGCCAGCGCCATCGTCGCGTTCCCGATCGCCTACTACATGGCGCGCTACACCACGGGCAAAACCAAGGCGTTTTTCTACATCGCGGTGATGATGCCGATGTGGGCCAGTTACATCGTCAAGGCCTACGCGTGGACGTTGCTGTTGGCCAAGGGCGGCGTGGCGCAGTGGTTCGTGCAGCACTTGGGATTGGAGCCGGTGTTGCAGTTCATTCTGGGGATTCCCGGCGTCGGTGGCAGCACCTTGTCGACCTCGCATCTGGGGCGGTTCATGGTGTTTGTCTACATCTGGCTGCCGTTCATGATTCTGCCGATTCAGGCGTCGCTGGAACGTCTGCCGCCGTCGCTGTTGCAGGCCTCCGCTGACTTGGGCGCGAAGCCGCGGCAGACCTTTATGCAGGTGATTTTGCCGCTGTCGATTCCGGGCATTGCCGCTGGTTCGATCTTCACGTTTTCGCTGACCCTGGGCGACTTCATCGTGCCGCAACTGGTCGGGCCGCCGGGGTACTTCGTCGGCAGCATGGTCTACGCGCAGCAAGGTGCGATCGGCAACATGCCGATGGCGGCGGCGTTCACGCTGGTGCCGATCGTGTTGATCGCGGTTTACCTGTCCATCGTCAAACGACTGGGGGCTTTCGATGCGCTCTGACTCTTCATCACAAGGGCATGCCTCTCCAGGCCTGAAAATCGCAGCGTGGGGCGGGTTGGTGTTTTTGCACTTCCCGATCCTGATCATCTTCCTGTACGCCTTCAACACCGAGGAAGCCGCGTTCAGCTTTCCGCCAAAGGGCTTCACGCTGCACTGGTTCAGCGTGGCGTTTTCCCGGCCGGATGTACTGGAATCGATCAAGCTTTCATTGCAGATAGCAGCCATCGCTACATTGATCGCGATGGTGCTCGGCACGCTGGCTTCGGCAGCGTTGTACCGCCGGGATTTCTTCGGCAAGCAGGGCATCTCGCTGATGCTGATCTTGCCGATTGCGTTGCCGGGGATCATCACCGGGATCGCGCTGCTGGCGACGTTCAAGACGCTGGGCATCGAGCCGGGGATGTTCACCATCATCGTCGGCCACGCGACCTTCTGCGTGGTGATCGTCTACAACAACGTCATCGCCCGCCTGCGCCGCACTTCGCACAGTTTGATCGAGGCCTCAATGGACCTCGGCGCCGATGGCTGGCAGACGTTTCGCTACATCATCCTGCCAAACCTTGGCTCGGCATTGCTCGCTGGCGGCATGTTGGCGTTTGCGCTGTCGTTCGACGAAATCATCGTCACCACGTTCACCGCCGGGCATGAACGGACGTTGCCGTTGTGGCTGCTCAATCAACTGAGCCGACCACGGGATGTGCCGGTGACCAACGTCGTCGCGATGCTGGTGATGATGGTGACGATGCTGCCGATCCTCGGCGCGTATTACCTGACGCGCGGTGGCGAGAGCGTCGCTGGCAGCGGCGGTAAATAAATATCTAACAAACACCAAAAATCCCCTGTGGGAGCGAGCCTGCTCGCGAAGAGGCCGTCACATCCAACATCGATGTCGACTGATACACCGCTTCCGCGAGCAGGCTCGCTCCCACAGGGTTCTCGATTCGGCCAGAACAATAAAAGTGTTAGTGAGGACAAACCCATGCAAACCAAACTCTTGATCAACGGCCAACTGGTCAACGGCGAAGGCCCGGCACAACCGGTGCTCAATCCTTCACTTGGCGAAGTGCTGGTAGAAATCAACGAAGCCAGCGAAGCCCAGGTCGACGCCGCCGTACGCGCCGCCGACAACGCCTTCGCCGACTGGTCGCAAACCGCACCAAAAGACCGCTCGCTGTTGCTGCTCAAACTCGCCGACGCCATCGAAGCCCACGGCGAAGAGCTGGCCAGACTGGAATCCGACAACTGCGGCAAACCTTACAGCGCCGCGCTCAACGACGAGATTCCGGCGATTGCCGACGTGTTCCGTTTCTTCGCCGGTGCCAGCCGTTGCATGAGCGGTTCGGCCGGTGGCGAATATCTGCCCGGCCACACCTCGATGATCCGCCGCGATCCGGTCGGCGTGATCGCCTCCATCGCACCATGGAATTACCCGCTGATGATGGTCGCCTGGAAAATCGCTCCGGCGCTGGCCGCCGGTAATACCGTGGTGCTCAAGCCGTCGGAACAAACCCCGCTGACCGCGTTGCGTCTGGCCGAACTGGCGTCGGAAATTTTCCCGGCCGGTGTACTCAATCTGGTGTTTGGTCGTGGGCCTACCGTTGGTAGTCCGTTGGTCACCCACCCGAAAGTGCGCATGGTCTCGCTGACCGGATCCATCGCTACGGGCGTCAATATCATTTCCAGCACCGCCGACAGCGTCAAACGCATGCACATGGAACTGGGCGGTAAAGCGCCGGTAATCATCTTCGATGACGCCGATATCGATGCGGCGGTGGAAGGCATTCGCACGTTTGGTTTCTACAACGCAGGGCAGGATTGCACGGCGGCGTGCCGGATCTATGCCCAGCAAGGCATCTACGACAAGTTCGTCGAGAAGCTCGGCGCGGCGGTCGGCAGTATCAAGTACGGCTTGCAGGATGATCCGTCGACTGAACTGGGGCCGTTGATCACGGCGCAACATCGCGACCGCGTTGCCGGATTTGTCGAGCGTGCTGTGGCGCAGTCGCACATTCGTTTGATCACTGGCGGCAAGGCTGTTGATGGCAATGGCTTCTTCTTCGAACCGACGGTGTTGGCCGATGCGCAGCAGGACGACGAAATCGTTCGTCGCGAAGTGTTTGGGCCAGTGGTTTCGGTGACCAAGTTCACCGATGAAGCGCAGGCGCTGGAATGGGCCAACGATTCGGACTACGGCCTCGCGTCCTCGGTGTGGACGGCGGATGTAGGACGCGCGCATCGCCTGTCGGCGCGCTTGCAGTACGGCTGCACGTGGGTGAATACGCACTTCATGCTCGTCAGCGAAATGCCTCATGGCGGTCAGAAATTGTCCGGGTACGGGAAGGACATGTCCATGTATGGGCTGGAGGACTACACCACGGTTCGCCATGTGATGTTCAAGCATTAACAGCGAAAAGATCGCAGCCTGCGGCAGCTCCTACATGATGGACGCCGCTCTTCTGTAGGAGCTGCCGCAGGCTGCGATCTTTTCCGCGACACACGGACGATGTCGGCGATTCATCACCAGGCTTCACCGAAACCAAAACAACAACTACCGACCCGGGCGGCGCCCACAAAGCCCCGCCACGGCCTCGGCCATCCGAAATCTGCCGATTTCACGGAGCAAGCACACATGAGTTCCTCATCCGATCTCGCCACAGCCGTTGCCGACAGCGATGCCGAACAACTGCGCAAACTGGGCTACACCTCGAACTTCAACCGCAGCATGAGCCTGTGGGAAAACTTCGCCTTGGGCTTCACTTATCTGTCACCGGTCGTAGGGGTTTATACCCTCTTCGGCCTGTGCCTCGCCGCTGGTGGCCCACCGATGTTCTGGGCTTACTTGCTGGTCGGTTGCGGCCAATTACTGGTGTGCCTGATCTTCGGCGAAGTGGTTTCGCAGTTCCCGATTTCCGGCGGCGTTTACCCTTGGGCACGTCGATTGGTCGGTAAGAAATGGGCATGGATGGTCGGCTGGATCTACTCCATCGCCCTTTGCGTGACCATCGCTGCCGTTGCGGTCGGTGCGGGCCCGTACCTGGCCGCCATGCTCGGCTTTGAGCCAAGCAACAACACCAACATCGTCATCGCGCTGGTGCTGACCCTGTTCGCCACACTGGTCAACCTCAGCGGCACCAAAGTGCTGGCGCGCATCGCCATGTTCGGCTTCCTCTGCGAACTGGTTGGCGCAGTGATCGTTGGCGTTTACTTGCTGGTGTTCGAACGTCACCAACCACTCAGCGTGTTGTTCAACACCTTCGACATCAGCGTCGACGGCTCTTACCTGCCGGCGTTCCTCACCGCATCGCTGGCGGGGATGTTCCTCTACTACGGCTTCGAGGCCTGCGGCGATGTCGCCGAAGAAACCCCGAACCCCAGCGCAAAAATCCCGGTGGCCATGCGCATGACCATTTACATCGGCGGCATCGCGGCGATGTTCGCCTGCCTGGCGCTGATTCTTGCCGTGCCGGACATGCAAGCGGTGATCAACGGCACCGACAAAGACCCGGTCACTACCATCCTCAACAATGCCTTCGGCCCGGTCGGTTCGAAACTGGTGATGGGCGTGGTAATGATTTCCTTCATCTCCTGCGTCATCAGCCTGCAAGCAGCGGCGAGCCGTCTGCTGTACTCCTACGCTCGCGATGAAATGGTCATCGGCAGCCGACTGCTGAAAAAGATTTCTCCTACAACCCAAGTACCGGTTGCCGCGCTGTTCGTGTCCGGCGTCCTGCCGGCCCTGATCATCGCCCTCGGCTTCTTCCTGCAAGACGCCGTGGCCACCATCGTCAGCTTCGCCGCCATCGGCATCTATCTCGCCTTCCAGATGATCGTCCTGGCCGCGCTGTACGCCCGCAGCAAAGGCTGGAAACCGAGCGGCAAATTCACCCTCGGCGCATGGGGCTGGCCGGTGAACATCGGCGCGCTGGTGTATGGAGTTGGCGCAATCATCAACATGGCCTGGCCACGCACGCCCGATGCGGCGTGGTATGTGAACTATGCGATGGTGTTGAGCACGGCGATCGTGATTGGCTTGGGCTTGATTTATATGTGGATTGGCAAGCCGTATGACCATGGCAAGGCGCCGGCTGGGGATGCTTGGAAGGTGAGTCGCTAAGAAGAATCACCCCGGAATCGAGATTTGATTCCGGGGTCTCCTCGAAGCACTGTCATCAATTCATCAGTACGCCATTTGATATCGGCTTTATCTCTAACAGCTTCGAAGCGATCCAGATCGATCACCTTTCTCTTTTTACCCTTCGCTTCATCTTTGCTCACAGAATTGCTTCTCCCTTTTCCCGATTGCTAACTCATAAAGGAAAATCTTCGGTGCAGGGATGGTTTAGCAGCGGAATCTAAAAAAACAGGCATTTCCTACAGACACAGCCTGCCTGAAAAAGCCCCATTTCCTACGATGTGTGGCGAAAGGGTAGACTTGTCGCCGCAAGCGCCTGACCGATAGGCTTTATCCCGTCGCTGTTAATTCAGCGATCCTGGGTCGAAGCCGGAAACTGTCAAAACGGTGCTTGCATGCCCTCCATTGAACTGCGGCTTTTTCACAACTTCAGTCCTGCTTTATGGCGGGCCGTGTGGCGCGGGCCTTCCGGCTTTACCGTTTCGACAGGAAGTAACCCGACTTCGAACGCCACTCGGCTCGCCACCCAATTTTTCGAAGAATTGGTGGCGACTTTCCAACTCGAAACGGAAGTCACTACATGTCTACGCAAATCCAGAATCCACCTTCAACGCACTTCACCCCCACCGCCTTCACCCGCCACAACCGCTTCCTCCACGCCTTCATGCAAGACCACGAAGCCTGGTTCTGCGTGCAAGATCTCGGTCGCTTGATGGGCTATCCGCTAAACGAACGTCTCTCCCTGAAACTCGATCCCGATCAGCGTCGCCATGTCCTTCTGCGTCGGGACGGCGAAATCATCGATTGCGCGATGGTCAGCGAGTCTGGCCTGTTCGCCCTGCTCGTCCATCACTTCCTCCCGGAAAACCGACACCTGCCCCAGTGGCTGAGCCATGAAGTCATCCCGATGCTGCGCGAAACCCAATCAAGCCCTGTGGAAAACCACCAGAGCTTGAGCTCAATGCATTGGGCAGGCGTTACCGTGCCGCTGCTGCACTGGCAACAGCAGGCGTGGGTCAAGTGGCGGGATGTACCGGAGTTGATGCACGGCCAGCGGCCGTACCCGGTTCTGGGTACTTGCAGCTAAAGCTCATAAATAAAAAACCTATGGCGAGGAAGCAAACTCCCTCGCCACAGGTTTAGCGCGTCCCTCTAGTCAGTTGAATTCAGATGAGTAGAACTGTTCTCAAATTTTCTCAGATTGAGGAAGTCATTCCCTGTGATGAAAGCTTTGCGATCTCTTACCTGAAACTAAACGACAGTGCCGAGCTTCAGAAAGCCATTCACGTCGGCATCGCCGATGCCGACGCAGGCAAATTGATTGATCTGGCCACCGTAAAAGCCAAATGGCTTTCACGGTGCCCACCCCAGCGTTAAAACCGCGAAACACTCCGCATCGCATCCACCAGATACCGCATCGCGATCCGGTCACTTTCCGAAAGCTCGCGATAACGCTCCACCAGCTTCAGCTCCTCCGAGTTCAGCCGACGCCTTCTGCGCCCACTGCCCAAGCAAGGAAAGATGCCCAACATGTCGGTAATGCCTTGGATTTTTGCCATGGACGATGTCCTTCTCTAATACTGCAAAGAACTGCTTAAACACCACATCGCCCTGCCCCTTACAGCAGCGCCTTGTGCCCTGCCGGCTAAATGGGTCGCGCCGGCCATGCCCCTAGAATAGAAATTAATTCGGCGCTGAAAAGGGGTTTTTAGAGTAATTAGTCAAGAAAAGCAGATATGCCGTGTAAATCAGAAAGTCCTGTCAGATTTTTAACCGACATGTCTTGTTTCATTGACACCCTGTCGCACTGAATCAACGAATTTTGCATTGCGAGCGAACGGTTTAAGCTAGCGGGCATCTGTTTATAGTCCGTTGCGTTTGGCCGAAGGCTTGTCCGAACCGTTATTTCTGATCCAGCACGTGCCAGGAACGGCGCGGGATTGCACACGACAGGTTGTATTTATGCACCGCAGGAATTTGCTCAAAGCGTCCATGGCCATTGCGGCTTACACCGGTCTTTCGGCCACCGGCCTGCTGGCTACCCGTGCGTGGGCCGCCAGTGGCGGCGCTGCGGATGGCGAGGCGCAGGCCTTCGATTTCGAAGCGTTGAAGCGCCAGGCCAAGCAGCTCGCTGGCAGCGCCTATCAGGACACTAAACAGGTGCTCCCACCGACGTTGGCGACGATGACGCCGCAGAACTTCAATGCGATCCGCTACGACGGCGAGCATTCGTTGTGGAAGGAGAACAAGGGCCAGCTCGACGTGCAGTTTTTCCATGTCGGCATGGGTTTCCGCCAGCCGGTGCGCATGTACAGCGTCGACCCGAAGACCCGCACCGCGCGCGAGGTGCATTTCCGCCCGACCCTGTTCAATTATGAGAACACTTCGGTCGACACCCAGCAGCTCAAGGGCGACCTGGGTTTTGCCGGCTTCAAGCTGTTCAAGGCGCCGGAACTGGATCGCCATGACGTGGTGTCGTTCCTCGGTGCCAGTTACTTCCGTGCCGTGGATGCGACTGGCCAATATGGCCTCTCCGCGCGCGGTCTGGCGATCGACACTTACGCCAAGAAACGCGAAGAATTCCCCGACTTCACCAAATTCTGGTTCGAGACCCCGGATCAGAACGCCACGCGTTTTGTGGTCTACGCCCTGCTCGACTCGCCGAGCGCGACCGGCGCGTACCGCTTCGACATCGATTGCCAGGCCGAGCGCGTGGTGATGGAGATCGACGCACACATCAATGCGCGCACCGCCATCGAGCAACTGGGCATCTCGCCGATGACCAGCATGTTCAGCTGCGGCAACCACGAACGCCGCATGTGCGACACCATTCACCCGCAAATCCACGACTCGGACCGTCTGGCCATGTGGCGTGGCAACGGTGAGTGGATCTGCCGTCCGCTGAACAACCCGGCGACCCTGCAGTTCAACGCGTTTGCCGATACCAATCCGAAGGGCTTCGGTCTGGTGCAGACCGACCATGAGTTCGCCAACTATCAGGACACCGTCGACTGGTACAGCAAGCGCCCGAGCCTGTGGGTAGAACCGACCACCGCGTGGGGCGAAGGCTCCATCGATCTGCTGGAAATTCCTACCACCGGCGAGACGCTCGACAACATCGTCGCGTTCTGGACCCCGAAGAAACCGGTGGCTGCCGGTGATTCGCTGAACTATGGCTACAAGCTTTACTGGAGCGCCTTGCCGCCGGTGAGCACGCCACTGGCGCGGGTGCAGGCGACCCGTTCCGGCATGGGCGGTTTTGTTGAAGGGTGGGCACCGGGCGAGCATTACCCGCCGGTGTGGGCGCGTCGTTTTGCCGTGGACTTCACCGGTGGTGGTCTGGATCGACTGCCGCAGGGCACCGGTATTGAGCCGGTAGTGACGTGTTCGAACGGCAAGGTGCAGGATTTCAGCGTGCTGGTGCTGGATGACATCAAGGGTTACCGGATCCTGTTTGACTGGTACCCGACCAGTGACAGCGTTGAGCCGGTGGAGCTGCGGTTGTTTATTCGCACCAACGATCGCACGTTGAGCGAGACCTGGTTGTACCAGTACTTCCCGCCGGCGCCGGATAAGCGCAAATACCCTTGAGGGGTCTGTAGCGCCTGATTGGGCCTCATCGCGAGCAGGCTCGCTCCTACAGTTGATCTCTGTCGAACACGTATTTTGTGAACGACAAATAATCCTGTAGGAGTGAGCCTGCTCGCGATAGCGTCCGCCCAGTCAGCACAAAAAAACCAGAAAAAAGCCCCGGCCATCACTGACCGGGGCTTTTTGCTTTATCGCTATTCATTCAATCCCGTAAATCAGACTCATGAATCGGCTGATCACGATGAGTCGCACGCTGATACTGCGCCGGCCACACCGCTTTGCGTCCACCCAGATCATCGTCGGCATGCAGCGGCCAGTACGGGTCACGCAGCAGCTCGCGGGCGAGGAAGATGATGTCGGCCTGACAGGTGCGCAGAATGTGCTCAGCCTGCGCCGGCTCGGTAATCATTCCCACAGTGCCGGTGGCGATGCCTGACTCTTTGCGTACGCGCTCGGCGAAACGCGTCTGATAACCCGGCCCCACCGGAATCTCAGCGTTGGCTGCGGTTCCGCCCGAAGAGACGTCGATCAGATCGGCGCCAAGGGTGTGCAGGCGTCGCGCCAGCTCGACGGTTTCATCCGGGTTCCAGCCATCCTCAACCCAATCGGTAGCCGATACGCGAACAAATAACGGCAACTCCTCAGGCCAAACCGCCCGCACCGCCTCCGTCACTTGCAGCACCAGACGAATACGATTTTCAAACGAACCTCCGTACTGATCGCGGCGCTGATTGCTCAGCGGCGAGAGAAACTGATGCAGCAGATAACCATGCGCCGCATGCACCTCAACCACACTGAAACCCGCCTTCAACGCGCGTTTCGCGGCATCGACAAAGGCCTGAATGACGTCGGCAATCTGCCCTTCATCGAGTTGTTTCGGTTGCGTGTGTTGTGGGTCAAAGGCAATCGGCGAAGGCCCGACCGGTGTCCAGCCGCCGTCATCGGGTTTGACGCTGCCATGCTTGCCGATCCACGGCCGATGGGTGCTGGCCTTGCGCCCGGCGTGGGCCAGTTGAATCCCGGCGACCGCGCCTTGGGACGTGATGAAGCGGGTGATGCGTTGCAGCGGTTCGATCTGTTCGTCGTTCCACAGGCCAAGGTCTTCGGCGGTGATCCGCCCGTCGGCGGTGACTGCCGTCGCTTCGGTGAAGACCAGGCCTGCGCCACCCACGGCGCGGCTGCCGAGGTGTACCAGGTGCCAGTCATTGGCCAGGCCATCGACACTGGAGTACTGGCACATCGGTGACACAGCGATGCGGTTGGGCAAGGTCAGTTGGCGCAGGGTGAAGGGTTCAAGCAGCAGACTCATGGGGCACCTCTCAAATCAGTGGGCAGGCTCCAGGGTTCTGTTTGAATAGTCGACGAGTGACAGGAAAAAGGTGCAGCACCCGCCCCCGCGGGCAAAAAATTCGACAAGACGTCACAAGGCCAATCAAGCAGTGCTTAGAGCCTAGTCGACAACGGGGGATCGGGGGAAATTCAAGAAAAGATCGCAGCCTGCGGCAGCTCCTACAGAGCGCACTTCTATGTAGGAGCTGCCGCAGGCTGCGATCTTTTGATCTTCAGCGCGGTTCGATATGAGCAATCATCAGTTGAACGGTCTCATTACCCCGAAACTCGTTAACGTCGAGCTTATAGGCGAGCTCAACCCACTTGATCGTCGGATTCGGCCAGATATCCCGGTCAATCCCAAACGCAATGCCATCCAGTTTCACCGAACCACACTCGCTCTTCAGCACCACTTTCAAATGCCGCTCGCCGACGACGCGCTGTTCAACCAACTGAAACACGCCGTGAAACAGCGGCTCCGGGAAGTGCTGTCCCCAAGGCCCAGCGTGGCGCAGGGCGCGGGCCAGTTCGAGGTGAAATTCTTCTACCGCCAGTGTGCCGTCCGACAGCATGCGCCCGGTCAGATCTTCCTCGCGAAGTTGCCTACGCACTTCAGCGTCGAATGCCTCGGCGAACAGCGGAAAATTCTCCTGCGGCAAGGTCAGACCGACCGCCATTGCGTGGCCACCGTACTTGGCGATCAGGGTCGGATGCTGCGCCGCGACCACGCTCAAGGCATCGCGAATATGGAAGCCCTGAACAGAGCGGCCCGAGCCTTTGAGCAAACCATCACCGGCATCGGCGAAGGCAATGGTCGGACGGAAGTAACGCTCTTTCATCCGCGACGCGAGAATCCCGATCACGCCTTGGTGCCACTCCGGATCGAACAGGCACAAGCCAAACGGCATCGATTCGACCGGCAAATCCTTGAGCTGCGCCAGCGCTTCACGCTGCATGCCCTGCTCGATGGATTTGCGATCCTGGTTCATGCCGTCCAGTTGCGCGGCCATTTCCCGGGCCAGATTGGCGTCGGCGGTGAGCAGACATTCGATGCCCAGGCTCATGTCGTCCAGACGCCCGGCGGCGTTCAGGCGCGGGCCGACGATAAAACCGAGATCCGTCGAAGTGATGCGCGCGGCGTCACGCTTGGCCACTTCAAGGATCGCTTTGATCCCCGGCCGTGCGCGACCGGCGCGAATGCGTTCAAGACCTTGATGCACCAGAATGCGGTTGTTGGCGTCCAGCGGCACCACGTCGGCAACGCTGCCCAGCGCCACCAGATCCAGCAGCTCGCCGATGTTCGGCTGCGGCTTGTTCTCGTACCAGCCGAGACTGCGCAACCGCGCGCGCAATGCCATCAACACGTAGAAAATCACCCCGACGCCGGCCAGCGCCTTGCTCGGAAATTCGCAACCGGGCTGGTTCGGGTTGACCAGCGCATCGGCCTGCGGCAGTTCATCGCCCGGCAAGTGGTGGTCAGTGATCAGCACTTTGAGGCCATGGCGCTTGGCGGCGGCCACACCTTCGACGCTGGAGATGCCGTTGTCGACAGTCACCAGCAAATGCGGTTCACGGGTCATCGCGACTTCGACGATTTCCGGGGTCAGGCCATAGCCATATTCAAAGCGGTTCGGCACCAGATAATCGACGTGCGCGGCACCGAGCAAACGCAAGCCAAGCATGCCGACCGTGCTGGCCGTCGCGCCGTCCGCATCGAAGTCGCCGACGATAAGGATGCGCTGGCGTTGCTCCAGCGCCGTCACCAGCAAGTCCACCGCCGCATCAATGCCCTTGAGCTGCTGGAACGGGATCAACCGCGCCAGACTCTTGTCCAGCTCCGCCTCGGACTGCACGCCCCGTGCCGCGTACAAGCGGGTCAGCAGCGGAGGAATATCACCCAGAAAGGGCAGCGTGGCAGGCAGTTGACGAGGTTCGATGCGCATGGGGTGAAGGAGGCTTCTCTCTAATACGTGGGATTATGCAGTTGAAGGCGCGGGATCAGCCGCGCTCACCTTGCAGCCATTGCAACTGGACTTCGTGCTGACCACGGTCGTCGGTGACGAAGATCGTCCCTTCGCTGATCATCACGTCCCACTTGATGACGCGGGGCATGTCCTTGGCCAGCGTCTCCAGCACTTCCTGCGGGACGGCGGCGATGTTGACGTTCTTCAGGTTCTTGATCGCCGGGATCACCTTGGTTTCCCAGACGCGCAGACTGCCATAGGCCAGCAGGCTGGTGCGCTCGGTGCGACGCGAGCACCAGGTCAGACGGTCGGCGTCTGGCTGGCCGACTTCGATCCAGTGCAGAACACGGTCGTCCAGGCTCTTTTCCCACAGCGCGGGTTCGTCCACGTCTGACAGACCGCGACCAAACGACAACTGCTCGTTGTACCAGAGGGCATAGGCCAGCAGGCGCACGGTCATGCGCTCTTCGGTTTCCGAAGGGTGACGGGCGATGGTCTGCTTGACGCTCTCGTAGACACTGCGGTCGAGATCGGTGAGGTTCAGTTCAAACTTGTAGGTAGTGGACGGCTGGGCCATGAACGGGCTTCTTGATACGAGGAAAGTCGGCAAGTCTAACCGATGCGGTAGGCAATCATCGAATTGATGGCGATCAAGCTGCGGCGTCTGACCGCCGGCTATGTTAAAACGCTGTATCCGCACAGCCTTGTCCTACAGGATTCAGTATGCCGTTCGCCAACAAACCGCTCTCGGGTGTGAAAGTCATTGAATTGGGTACGTTGATTGCCGGGCCGTTTGCCTCGCGTATTTGCGGCGAGTTCGGCGCCGAAGTGGTCAAGATCGAATCGCCGGACGGCGGTGATCCCCTGCGCAAGTGGCGTAAATTGTACGAAGGCACGTCCCTGTGGTGGTTCGTCCAGGCGCGCAACAAGAAGTCGCTGACCCTGAACCTAAAACACCCCGACGGTTTGGCGATCCTGAAAAAACTGCTCAGTGAAGCGGACATCCTCATCGAAAACTTCCGTCCAGGTGTCCTGGAAAAACTTGGCCTGAGCTGGGAAACCCTGCACACCTTGAACCCGAAACTGGTGATGGTGCGTCTGTCCGGTTTCGGTCAGACCGGACCGATGAAGGATCAACCGGGCTTCGGCGCGGTCGGCGAATCCATGGGCGGCTTGCGTTACATCACCGGTTTCGAAGACCGCCCGCCAGTGCGCACCGGGATTTCCATTGGCGATTCGATTGCCGCGCTGTGGGGCGTAATTGGTGCATTGATGGCGCTGCGTCATCGCGAGGTCAACGGCGGCCTCGGCCAGGTAGTTGATGTGGCGTTGTACGAAGCAATTTTCGCAATGATGGAAAGCATGGTGCCGGAGTTCGATGTGTTCGGCTTTATCCGCGAGCGCACCGGCAACATCATGCCCGGCATCACACCCTCCTCCATCCACACCAGCGCCGACGGCAAGCATGTGCAGATCGGCGCCAATGGCGATGCGATCTTCAAGCGTTTCATGCTGATCATCGGCCGTGATGATCTGGCTAACGATCCGGCATTGGCCAGCAACGACGGTCGCGATAATCGCCGCGATGAGCTGTATGGCGTCATTGATCGCTGGGTCAACTCGCAGCCGTTGCAAACCGTGCTCGACCTGCTCAATCAGGCCGGTGTGCCGGCCAGCCGGATCTTCAGTGCCGAAGACATGTTCAACGATCCGCAGTATCTGGCCAGGGAAATGTTCCTGCATGCCAAGCTGCCGGACGGCAAGGACTTCAAGATGCCCGGCATTGTGCCGAAACTCTCTGAGACACCGGGCTCTTCCGAATGGGTCGGACCGCAGCTGGGTGAACACAATGCGCAGGTACTTCACGATCTTGGTTATGACGAGACACAGATCGCCCGACTGCGTGAAGACGGAGCCATTTAAGCTGAAGCGCCAGCCATCATCACCCAACAACCGCGCCCGTCACTGGTGGACATGGCGGCTGTTCAGTCTGTTATTTCTGCTGGCCCTGTCCGCCGGAGCTCAAGCAAAACCGACGCTGATCTGGTTGCTGCGTGATCTGCCGCCACTGACCATTTTCGAAGGCCCTAAAAAGGGCCAAGGCGTGATCGATCAACTGATGCCGATGCTGATTGCCGGCATGCCGCAGTACGAACACAAAGTGATGCGGGTCAATCGTGCCCGCGGCCTGCAAATGCTTCATGAGAACCCCTTCGCCTGCGACCCTGCGCTGCTGTGGAGCAAAGAGCGCGCGCAGTGGGTGGCGTATTCGATCCCGGCGATTCGCGCGGTGGCCAATGGCTTGGTGGTGCGCCAACAGGATCGCGCGGTGCTTGAACCGTATCTGGCCGATGGTGAAGTGGATCTGTCGGCGTTGCTGGCCGCGACTGACCGCAAAGTCGGCGTCGTTGCCGAGCGCAGCTACGGAGAATTCATCGACACCCGGTTGCATCAGGCACCCAGCGGCGCACTGACGGCGCACTATGGCAACGATGCGCTGAGCAATCTGCTGTCGATGCAGCGACTGGGCCGGTTGCAGGTGGTGCTGGGTTATTGGCCAGAGATTCGCTATCAGGCGAAACAGGCGCAGATCAATGAAGATGAGCTCGAGTTCTATCCGATTGCGGGCAACGGCAAATATCTTTCAGGATACGTCGCCTGTTCCGACACCACACAGGGACGTCAGGCCATCACCGAGATCAACCATCTGCTGCGCACCCTGCCCCACGAACGCTTGAATGAGCTCTACGCCGCGTGGCTAGACCCCGACAGACGCGAGGATTACCTGGAGCAGGCCCATCTGTTTTTCGAACATCAGGCCGCGCAATAAGCAAACGCCAGACAAAAGAAACCCCGAGAAGTGGGGAGACGACTCGGGGTTAAACGTGGCCTACATAAAGACCCGTAGCAGCAAGCGACAAGCACCGGAGCACAATGCTTGATCCTGCTGTTATGGGGTCTGACTGACAGGGACGCCGGAAGGTTCCCACAAAAAATATTTCATCTTCACAGCACCGGACGCTTGTCCAGGGCTGCATTGCGCAAAGCCGCAATGACACAGGGTTCCAGCCGCCCTTCGGCGATCAGGATGTCGCGGTGCAAGCCGTCGACCACATCGGTCAACTGACGTTTGTCGCTCAACTGCGCCTGATTGAATTCGCGCTCTACGACGATGGCGCCGCTGCTGTTCTTCAAGCTCACCAGGCATTCGCCACGGGTGCCGCCAGGTGACAGGGAAACCTGATACGGGCTCAGAGCCTCACCGAGCAATAGACTGATACTTTCCATCTCGATCTCCACTCAATCGTCCGAAAACATTGTGTCTGGGGCGTGTCCACAGTAAATGACCACCGGCCCGAGAAGAAAGTTCTGAATAGCCGACTCGTCCCTGAGTTGTCACTGGCCTGTCAGAGCATGCACGGAGAAGATGACAGAAACATAACTGCCTGCTCACGCGCGTGCCGGATGCCTTACCGTCATCAGGTAACTGTCGAGCATTGCTCTCATCAGTACAGCCGAAACCGGCGTGTGAAGCCGCCCCAACAGCTGTAGCTCATGCTCTTGCAGCAGCGCTTCGAGATCGCTGTGCAATCCCGGCGGCGCCCGCCCCAACAGAATGACGGCGCGCGCCTCCTGACGCTCCGCCAGTTGCCGGATGAGCGCGATTCCTTCACCACCACTGAGCAGTGGATCGCAGATCGCAATGTCGATCATGGCACGGTGCGCCAGCGAGCGTCGTGCCGAAGCCAGCGACGAAGAGGTCAGGACATCGTAGATTCCGACTGCATTGAACATTTGGTGCAGCGCCATCAGTTGATAAGGATCGGGTTCGAGAATCAGGACTTTGAGCGAGCGCATGGCGACCTCTGTGACGGCAATCGCGGGCTCTCCCGCAGTAGCCGTTCACTCTAGGCGAGCCTTCTACAGCCTCCCATCGGAAAAGGCGGCGCGTGACATAGGAATTTTCCTTACTTCAATCAAGACATCAGCTTTCCGACGCCGCGTCGCCAGGAGTGATATCTGTCCAGCCGCCAAGCAAACCGCGTAATTGGCCATCGGCACTGTAAAAAGGCACCGTCCATTGGTAAATCTCCCGGTGGCCGCTTCTGAGTTGCAGGTGGCGTTTGCTGAAGCGCGTTCTGCGCGATCTCAGTTGCTCCATGAACTCTTCATGGAGCAAACCAGCGGTGCTTTCCGGGACGGCATCGACATCAATCAATCGTTGCCCCTGAACCTGATCGAAGCGGATCGACAACGCCTCTTCATAGCTTTTGTTGCACAAAATCAGGCGTCCCTCCAGATCGCGGACGAACACCGGATCGGGCATCGCATCGAGTAGTACCCGCTGGAACACCAATTGATCGCCCAGATGTTTTTCCGCATCGTGGCGCTGCTTGATCTCCGCTGTCAGGCGGCGATTCCAGAGCAGCGATAACGCACCGAAAATGCAGACGGCAGACAGTCCCCAGAAAATCAGTTCAGTCAGGCTCCGGCGTTGCTTGGACGTCCGCTCCGCGCCGATGCCACCCAGCCATTTCTGGCGAATGGCGCGCAACTCGGCGGCCGGAAAAGCTTCCAGCGCCTTGTTCAGGATACTCAGCAGTTCGGGCTGGCCTTTGCGCACTGCCAGGTGATCGGCTTCCCACTTGCCCTCCAGCAACTCACCGACATGCAGCAGTCCCGAAGGAAACAGTTGCGCGCCGATTTCGTTTTCGATGGTGACGTAGGCCTCGCCACTTTCAACCAGTGCCCGGGCTTCAGCGTAGGTTTTTACCGAACGTATTTCGATTGAGGGGTAATCGCGGCGAATTGTACTTTCCAGCGCGTGTCGTGCTGGCAACACCAATACTCGCTTGGCCAATTGTTCGAGCGATTGTACGGCCGGCTCGCCCGCGCGCCCGACGAATACCCAGCCAGCGCCGCCAAACGCATGACTGAAATCCAGTGTCATCCTGCGCTCATCGTTGTCTGCCAGCGTTGTACTCATGTCGGCGGTACCGTTTTCAAGGTGCTCAAGCATCCGGTCGGTGGAGAACGACTCTCGAAAAACGAACTGCAAACCGGTCATGGCGCTGATGCGCTTGAGCAAATCGCTATTCAAACCGTTCCAGTGGCCGTGCTCATCCTGGAACAGGTACAACGGGTATTGCACCGATGCGACGATGACGGTCGGGTTTTCGCGAACCCATTGACGTTCGTGCTCATTAAGCTCCACAGGCCGGACGCTTGGGGCCTGTTCTTCATTCAGCACCAGGTGGGCCGCTACGCCAATGCGCCAGCAGCTCAACAGGCCCATAAGAAGAATCCCGTTCAGGGTATGTATCCATCCTCTCTCAAACAGCATTGCCACTTCCTTCGTGATCGACTCACCCGTCCTTACATGGGCGAAAACCCGAGCAGTGTGGCAGCAGAAACAAAAAAGCCCGTCAGGAGACGGGCTTCAAAATGTGACAGCTTTTCCAGGCTTAAAGCGGCTTGCCGCGGTTGCCATGCTGGCTGACAAAGGCTTGCACGGCTTTCAGCTCGTTTGGCAAAACGGTGCAACGCTCGTTTCGCTCAAACAAATCAGAAAGATGTGCAGGTAGCTCGAGAGCTTTTCCTACACCGGCTTTTTCCACGGCATCGGGGAATTTAACCGGATGAGCGGTGCCCAGGATCACCATCGGGATATCCAGGCTGCGGCGGCACTCGCGCGCCGCCTTGACGCCGATGGCGGTGTGCGGGTCCAGCACTTCGCCAGTCTGCTCGTAGACTTCGGCGATGGTTTCGCAGGTTTGTGCGTCATCCACGGCCAGCGAGTCGAACAGTTTGCGCGCTTCGGTCCAGCGCTCTTGCTCGACGCTGAAACCGCCGCCCTGCTTGAACGAATCCATCAGACCGGCGATCGCTGCACCGTTGCGACCGTGCAGGTCGAACAGCAGGCGTTCGAAGTTCGACGAGACCATGATGTCCATCGACGGCGACAGGGTGGCGTGCAAGGTGTCCTTGACGTACTGATTGCCGCTCATGAAGCGGTGCAGGATGTCGTTGCGGTTGGTGGCGACGATCAACTGGTTGATCGGCAAGCCCATGTTGCGCGCCAGGTAACCGGCGAAGATGTCGCCGAAGTTACCGGTTGGCACCGAGAACGACACCGAACGCGCCGGGCCGCCCAACTGCAGGGCTGCGTGGAAGTAGTAAACGATCTGGGCCATGATCCGCGCCCAATTGATCGAGTTCACCGCGACCAGACGCGTGCCTTTGAGGAAGCTCTGATCGGCGAAGCTCGCCTTGACCATTTCCTGGCAGTCATCGAAGTTGCCTTCGATAGCGATGTTGTGGATGTTCTCGCCGAAGATCGTGGTCATCTGGCGACGCTGCACTTCGGACACACGGTTGTGCGGGTGCAGAATGAAGATGTCGACGTTTTCGCAGTGCTTGCAGCCTTCGATGGCGGCCGAGCCGGTGTCACCGGAGGTGGCGCCGACGATGACCACGCGCTCGCCGCGCTTTTCCAGCACGTAGTCGAGCAGACGACCGAGCAGTTGCAGGGCGAAGTCCTTGAACGCCAGGGTCGGACCGTGGAACAGTTCCAGCACCCATTCGTTGCCGTTCAGCTGACGCAGCGGCGCGACGGCGCTGTGGGCGAACACACCGTAGGTTTCTTCGAGAATCTTTTTGAAATCGGCATCGGGAATGCTGCCGGTAACGAACGGGCGCATCACACGGAAGGCCAGTTCGTGATAGGGCAGGCCGGCCCAGGAAGCGATTTCTTCCTGGGTGAAACGTGGCAGGTTTTCCGGGACGTACAGACCGCCGTCGGTCGCCAGACCAGCCAGCAGGACGTCTTCGAAATTCAGGGCCGGTGCCTGGCCGCGGGTACTGATGTAACGCATGACTGACTCCAATGGAGAGTGTTCACGGCACTGGCCCCGTTCACGGGGCCGGTGCAGGACAACGACTTAGTTCAGGTGCTCGACGCGGATCCGTACAACCGGACCATTGACGCCGGCCAGCGCTTCGAGGGCGGCGATGGCATCGTTGATGCGCTGCTCGACCACACGGTGGGTCAGCAGGATCATCGGCACCAGACCGTCGTGTTCCTCGACTTCCTTCTGCATGATCGACTCGATGTTGATGCCGCGCTCCGAGAGGATGCTCGCTACCTGAGCGAGTACGCCCGGATGGTCCTTGGCCTGAATACGCAGGTAGTACGCACTTTCGCAGGCTTCGATCGGCAGGATCGGATGCGCCGACAGCGAGTCCGGCTGGAAAGCCAGGTGCGGCACGCGGTTTTCCGGGTCGGAAGTCATGGCGCGAACCACGTCGACCAGGTCGGCGATCACCGACGAAGCGGTTGGCTCCATGCCGGCGCCAGCGCCGTAGAACAGCGTCGAACCGGCGGCGTCACCGTTGACCATCACCGCGTTCATCACGCCGTTGACGTTGGCGATCAGGCGATCGGCCGGGATCAGCGTCGGGTGGACGCGCAACTCGATGCCGGCGTCTGTGCTGCGCGCCACACCGAGGTGCTTGATGCGATAACCCAGCGCTTCGGCGTAGTTGACGTCAGCGGTGGTCAGCTTGGTGATGCCTTCGGTGTAAGCCTTGTCGAATTGCAGCGGAATGCCGAACGCGATGGAAGCCAGAATCGTCAGCTTGTGCGCCGCATCGATGCCTTCGACGTCGAAGGTTGGATCAGCCTCGGCATAACCCAGCGCTTGCGCTTCGACCAGCACGTCTTCGAACGTACGGCCCTTCTCGCGCATTTCGGTGAGGATGAAGTTGCCGGTGCCGTTGATGATCCCGGCCACCCAGTTGATGCGGTTGGCGGAAAGGCCTTCGCGGATCGCCTTGATCACCGGAATGCCACCGGCCACCGCTGCTTCGAACGCCACGATCACGCCTTTCTCGCGTGCCTTGGCGAAAATTTCATT
>Ga0160456_100194_pt1 | contig 41995 bp, 27 predicted proteins | sample HID1972K_E6MG_FD_108261 | JGI IMG/M metagenome (GOLD analysis project Ga0160456, IMG submission 108261) | Enriched pill bug-associated microbial communities from UW Madison campus, WI, USA - HID1972K_E6 MG | ecosystem: Host-associated > Arthropoda: Insects > Digestive system > Unclassified ... | reverse complement strand
TCCATGCTGAACGCCATGTTGTCGCGCAGGTAGTCGAAACCGAATTCGTTGTTGGTGCCGTAGGTGATGTCGGCGGCGTAGGCCAGACGCTTCTCTTCCGGCGGCTGGAACGGCGTCACGACGCCGACGGTCAGGCCGAGGAATTCATACAGCGGGCGCATCCAGTTGGCGTCACGACGCGCCAGGTAGTCGTTCACTGTCACAACGTGCACGCCCTTGCCGGACAATGCGTTGAGGTAAACACCCAGGGTCGCTACGAGGGTTTTACCCTCACCGGTGCGCATTTCGGCGATCTTGCCTTCGTGCAAGGTCATGCCACCGACGAGCTGCACGTCGAAGTGACGCATACCCATGATGCGCTTGCCGGCTTCGCGGGCGACCGCAAAAGCTTCTGGCAACAGCTTGTCGAGGGTTTCCCCTTTGGCGATGCGGGCCTTGAACTCATTGGTCTTGGCGCGCAATTGATCGTCCGAAAGGGCCACCATTTGCTCTTCGAAGGCATTGACGAGCTGCACCGTCTTGAGCATGCGTTTGACTTCACGCTCGTTCTTGCTTCCAAAAAGTTTCTTTAACAAAGGCGCAAACATATCGGCAGGATCTTCCACACTAAAGGGATGGAGGGCGGCCCCGTGAGCGTCGCCCGTGCAGCCCTCATGGCCGCATGCGAACGAGCATTCTACCCGGAAACGGAAGTGAGGAAAGTGGCGATATTCCACGATGCTGGCACTGCGCTTTGACGGGGCTCACTTAAAATAGGGGCGTTTTGCTCAACTTCAAGTCATACAAGGCAGAAGTTAGTCGTTGATTTAATGGGTAAAGCGGGGGCAAAAGCAATGGGCGAGTGAGATCGGCCTTTCTGCTACCATGGCGATTCTGTTACTTCAGGTGTTCGATCATGGCATTTCGCCCTCTTACGGCCAGAGCACCCGCCGTTCTCTTGCGCGAAGCCAAGCCGCTCAAGGCCATCCTCGGCCATGCCCAGCGACTGGGCCATTTGCAGCGCCTGCTCGAAAGTCAACTGCAACCCGCCGCCCGCGAACACTGCCATGTGGCGTCGTGGCGCGAGGGCAGTTTGCTGCTGATTGTCACCGATGGCCATTGGGCCACACGCTTGCGCTACCAGCAAAAGCGTTTGCAGCGGCAACTGCAGATGTTCGATGAGTTCGCCAGTTTGACGCGGATTCTGTTCAAGGTGCAGCCGCCGACGGTGCAGCGCGGAGCGACCGGGCATACCATGGATTTGTCGACGGATGCGGCGGCGACGATTCAGGCGACAGCAGACGGGATCAGTGATCCGGGGTTGCGCGCGGCGCTGGAACGCCTGGCGGCGCACGCGAAAGACAAAACCTGACAGCTATCAATAATTGCAGGAGTGAGCCTGCTCACGATAGCGGTGAAACAGTCGACATTGTCGTGACTGGCATACCGCAATCGCGAGCAGGCTCACTCCTACATTAGATCAGCGGCGTTTGCTGCCACCGAGTAAAGAGCCCATAAGGCCGCGTACCAGTTGTTTGCCCAGATTGTTGGCCGCCTGGCGCATGGCGGATTTCAGCGCTTGCCCGGCAGCGGTGCCGAGAAATTCTCCGGCCCTGTCGGCGAGGCTTGGTTCTTCAACCGCAGGCTTGCCGGCGGGTGCCTCGGCGTCAGGCGCCAAGCCTTTACGCCCCATGAGAATCTCATACGCCGACTCACGATCGATCGGCTTGTCATAGCGGCCCTTGAACGGCGATCCGGCAATCAGCACGGTTCGTTCGGTCTCGGTCAGCGGCCCGATTCGCGATTGCGGTGGCGCCACCAGCACACGCTGGACCATTTCCGGCGTGCCCTTCTCGGCAAGGGTTCCGACCAACGCTTCGCCGATCCCCAGCTCCGTCAACACCGACAACGTATCGAACGCCGGATTCGGCCGGAAGCCATCTGCCACCGCGCGCAGGGACTTCTGCTCCCTGGCGGTGAAGGCGCGCAAGCCATGCTGGATTCGCAGGCCAAGCTGGGCCAGCACATCATCGGGCAAGTCCGCTGGCGACTGGGTGACGAAATACACGCCAACGCCTTTCGAGCGAATCAGCCGCACCACTTGTTCCAGACGCTCCTGCAAAGCCTTGGGCGTATCGCCGAACAACAAATGCGCCTCATCGAAAAACAACGCCAGCAGCGGTTTGTCGGCATCGCCGCGTTCGGGCAGTTGCTCAAACAGCTCAGCCAGCAGCCACAACAGGAACGTCGCGTAGACTTTCGGCGCCTCATGCACCAGACGACTGGCGTCCAATAGATGAATGCGCCCACGGCCATCAGCCGCCGGTTGCAGAATGTCTTCGAGTTGCAGCGCCGGCTCGCCAAACAAGGCTTCGGCGCCCTGCTGTTCCAGTGTCGCCAGGCGGCGCAACAGCGCCTGGCTGGAACCGGTGGTCATCAATGCAGCGTCTTCGCCCAACAGTTGCGGGTTGTCCTTGAGGTGATTGAGCAGCGCTTTCAGGTCCTTCAGGTCCAGCAGCAAAAGGCCTTCACGATCAGCGACCTTGAACGCTGCGTAGAGCGCCGCCTGCTGACTGTCGGTCAGTTCCAGCAGGCTGCCGATCAACAACGGGCCCATTTCACTCAACGTAGTGCGCAACGGATGACCGGATTCGCCGTGGATATCCCACAAGGTCACCGGATAAGCCTGCGCCTTGTAGTTGAGCCACGGCATCCCGCCAATGCGCTCGGCAACCTTGCCCTGCGGGTTGCCGGCAGCACCGAGGCCACACAGATCGCCCTTGATGTCAGCGGCAAACACCGCGACCCCGGCGTCACTGAACGCTTCGGCCAGACGTTGCAAGGTAACGGTTTTACCGGTACCGGTGGCGCCGGCGACCAGCCCGTGGCGGTTCGCCAGGCGCATGGCCTGACCAAGCTGTTGCCCCGCGAGGTCCGCGCCGATAACGAGTTGCGATGAGTCAGGCATTTTGTCACCCAATGGTTAATCTTTGATTCTGCATGGCCGATACACAAAGGTGAGAGCCCGACCATAAGTCGGGCCGGACATTTCCCTAAGGAGAGACGGAAATATCAGCTTGTTTTCACCGTTGCCCATTTCGCGCGCCTCTATAAAAGCACGCCCTGGACACTAAGACCTTAGCGGAACCCCAAGCCATGAACAAAAATCTGCGCTTCAGCCATAAAATCTTGCTTGCCGCCGCCCTCATCGTCATTGCCGCCTTCGCCTCGTTTACCTTGTACAACGACTGGCTACAGCGCAATGCGATCCGCGATGACCTGAACAACTATCTCAACGAGATGGGCGAGGTCACCGCCGGCAGCATCCAGACCTGGCTCAACGGTCGCATTCTGCTGATCGAGAACGCCGCCCAGAACATTTCGATCAATCCCGAACCCGCCAACGTCGCCAGCCTGCTCGAACAGAAGACCCTGACCTCGACGTTCATGGCCACTTATCTGGGCGATGCCACCGGGCATTTCACTATCCGCCCGGACACGAAGATGCCGGACGGTTTCGATCCACGCGTGCGCCCTTGGTATAAAGGTGCCGAGAGCAGCAGCACTTCGACGCTGACCGAACCGTATATCGACGCGGCTACCGGCCAGTTGATCATCTCGATTGCTACCGCCTCGAAAAAGGCCGGCCAGAGCGTTGGCGTAGTGGGCGGCGACCTGAGCCTGCAATCGCTGGTCGACACCCTCGCCGCCCGCGACTTCGACGGCATGGGTTATGTATTCCTGGTCAGCGCCGACGGCAAGATCCTCGTCCACCCGGACAAAGCCCTGGTGATGAAATCACTCAAGGAAGCCTATCCACAGGACACCCCGCGCATCAGCAGCGACTTCAGTGAAGTCACCGTTGATGGCAAAACCCGCATCGTCACCTTCGCGCCGATCAAAGGCCTGCCGTCAGTGAACTGGTACATCGGTCTGTCGGTGGACAAGGATCAGGCGTTCGCGATGCTCAGCGAGTTCCGTACGTCGGCGGTGATTGCCACGGTGATTGCCGTGGCGATCATCCTTGCTCTGCTTGGCATGCTGATTCGCATCCTGATCCAGCCGCTGCACGTCATGACCCGCGCCATGGAAGACATTGCCGACGGCGAAGGCGACCTGACCAAACGCCTGACCATCGTCAATAACGATGAGTTCGGTGTTCTGGGTACCGCATTCAACCGCTTCGTCGAGCGTATCCACGGCTCGATCCGCGAAGTGTCGTCGGCCACCGGGCAAGTCAACGAAGTCGCCCTGCGCGTGGTCGCTGCGTCGAACTCGTCGATGTACAACTCTGATCAACAGGCCTCGCGTACCAGCAGCGTGGCTGCAGCGATCAACCAGCTCGGCGCTGCGGCACAGGAAATCGCCCGCAACGCTGCGCAGGCCTCGAACCAGGCCAGCGATGCTCGCGGTCTGGCGGAAGATGGCCAGCAAGTGGTGGATCGCAGCATCAAGGCGATGAATCAGCTGTCGAGCATGCTCAGCGCGTCGAGCAGCAACATCGAATCGCTGAACAGCAAAACCGTGAACATCGGCCAGATTCTTGAAGTGATCACCAGCATTTCCCAGCAGACCAACCTGCTGGCGCTCAATGCCGCGATCGAAGCTGCGCGTGCCGGTGACGCCGGCCGTGGTTTCGCCGTGGTGGCGGATGAAGTGCGCAATCTGGCGCATCGCACCCAGGAATCGGCGCAGCAAGTGCAAACGATGATCGAGGAGCTGCAAGTCGGCGCCCGTGAATCGGTGAGCACCATGAGTGACAGCCAGCGCCACAGCCAGGACAGCGTGGAAATTGCCAACCTCGCCGGGGAGCGTTTGAACAGCGTGACCCAGCGTATTGGCGAGATCGACGGGATGAACCAGTCGGTGGCGACCGCGACCGAGGAGCAGACCGCTGTGGTCGAGTCGATCAACGTCGACATCACCGAGATCAACACGCTGAACCAGGAAGGCGTGGAGAACTTGCAGGCGACGTTGCGGGCTTGCTCGGATCTGGAGCAGCAGGCTTCGCGGTTGAAACAGCTTGTGGGTAGTTTCCGGATTTAAGATCAAAAGCCTACCCCCTCACCCCAGCCCTCCCGAAACGTCGGACCGCCCCCAAGAGGGCGAGGGGGAAAGGGAGCCGATCTTCATGCTGTTCAAAACCTGAGTTCGACTGAAGACGTTCAGGTCGATGAATCAAGCCCAGACACCTCGGTCAGTCCCCTCTCCCTCCGGGAGAGGGTTAGGGTGAGGGGCTCTGAAGCTCTTCAGCTCCACCGCGCAATCCCGACCGAACATCTATTCTTGATAAAGGTCAACCAAGGGAGAACCACGCAGCGGAGGGTTGATCACCGTGCATATCGCCGACATCACCATGTTCTACGCCCCGGCCAGCGGTGGCGTGCGCACTTATCTGGATGCCAAGCACCGCCGGTTGGGCGTCAGGCCCGGCATTCGCCACAGCCTGCTGATCCCCGGCGCCGACTTCGGCGAACACGACGGCCTCTACACGGTGCCTGCCCCGGCCCTGCCCTTCGGCAAGGGTTACCGTTTTCCGCTGCGTCTGGCTCCTTGGCGAAATGTCCTGGAGGATTTGCAGCCGGATCTGATTGAAGTCGGCGATCCCTACCTTACGGCTTGGGCCGCTCTGGATGCACGGCGGACGCTGGACGTGCCGGTCATCGGCTTCTACCACTCGGACCTGCCGTTGCTGGTCAGCAATCGCATGGGCCATTGGGTCACGCCGAATGTCGAGGCTTATGTCACCAGGCTTTACGGCAACTTCGACCGCGTGCTCGCGCCAAGCCAAGTGATGGCCGACAAACTGATTGGCCTGGGCGTGCGCAATGTCTACGTTCAACCATTGGGTGTGGATCTGCAAACCTTCCACCCCGACGCTCGTGCCCCTGGTCTGCGCGCAGAACTGGGTCTGGCCGAAGACACGCGCCTGCTGATTTTCGCCGGGCGTGGTTCGAAGGAGAAAAACCTGCCGGTGCTGCTCAAGTGCATGCAGCGCCTCGGCCCGCGCTATCACCTGCTGCTGGTCGGCTCATCAATGCCGGCGCTGGTGCCGGACAACGTGACGGTGATCGACGAATTCTGCCCGGCGCCGAAGGTCGCACGCCTGATGGCCAGTGCCGATGCGCTGTTGCATGCCGGTGATCAGGAAACCTTTGGTCTGGTGATCCTCGAAGCTATGGCGTGCGGCATTCCGGTGGTCGCCGTCGCTGCCGGAGCGTTCGAAGAAATCGTCGACGAATCCTGCGGTCTGCTGTGCACACCAAACAATCCGCAGGCCATGGCCAATGCCGTGCGCGAGTTGTACAGCCGCGGCTGCGCAAACCTCGGCCAGCGAGCGCGTCAGCACGTCGAACGCTATTACGCCTGGGACACCGTCGTCGACAGCCTGCTCAGTCATTATCACGCCGCCCTCGGCCACACCTTGCCACGGGTGGCCAATGCTTGAGTCCCCGCGTGCGCCCGCCGTATTGCTGGTGCTGCATGACGTGGCGCCGTCGACGTGGGCGGACTATCAGGCCTTTGTCGAGGCGGTCGATGCACTGGGCAATGTGCCGCTGACCTGGCTGGTGGTGCCCGATTTCCACCGGCACGATGCCCTCGACGATCATCCGGCGTTTTGTCGAATGCTCGATAAGCGTGTCGCCCGTGGCGATGAGTTGGCGTTGCACGGGTATTTCCACGACGACCAAGAGCCTGCCCCGACCACGCCGCGCGACTGGTTCATGCGCCGTGTTTACAGCCATGAAGGGGAGTTCTATCGTTTGTCCCGTGAAGCCGCCCTCGCCCGTGTGCGCGCTGGTATCGAAGTGTTCCAGCGCCATGACTGGCCACTGCACGGCTTCGTCGCCCCGGCGTGGTTGATGAGCGATGGCACCCGTCAGGCACTGCGCGAATTGCCGCTGAGCTACACCAGTGATCCGCAACATCTTTATCGATTACCGGATTTCACCGCCATCGACGCGCCGGGGCTGGTCTGGAGCGCCCGCAGCGCCTGGCGTCGGGGTTTGTCAAAAATAGTCAGCGAGCAGCGTCAGCAGCGCTGGCGTCAGGCACCGGTGATTCGGCTAGGCTTGCACCCCGTGGACATGCGCCACGGTTTTTCCCGTGATTACTGGCTGCACACCCTTGAACGTTTGCTCGCCGAAGGACGCAAACCGATGACCAAAATCAACTGGCTCGCCCGACAGCGCGGTCAACGGGAACACGCCGCATGAGCCGCAGTATTTTGTTGCTGATCGGCCTGCTCGCGGCCGTGCTGATTCCGGTCGTGCTTGGCGGTGGCGACACCTGGACGCGCCTGCAAAGTTTTCCGCTGCTGTGGTTGTTGATCATGTTCGGCATGATTCTGCTCTGCTGGGGCATCAACACCCTGCGCTTGCGTCTGTTGCTCGGCGATCAACGCGACCGGGTCACGCCAATGAGAAGTCTCGGCGTGGTGATGGCCGCCGAATTCGCCTATTGCGCCACACCCGGCGGCAGCGGCGGGCCGTTGACGATCATGGCCCTGCTCGCTCGCAGCGGCGTGCGCCCGGCGCGGGGCAGCGCTGTGTTCGCCATGGATCAACTGAGTGACCTGCTGTTCTTTCTTTGTGCGCTAAGCGGGATTCTGATTTACGCGCTGTTTCAGCACCTCAGTGATCGCCTGGAATGGCTGCTGATGGTCAGTGCGGTTTCGTTGTTGGGTGGCTTGTTCAGTTGCGTGCTGGTGGCGCGTTATCACCGCGTATTGATTCGCCTCAGCGGCCGCTTGTTGGCCAGGATGAACGTCAGCGCCATTACTCGACGGCGCTGGGCGCGCAAGTTGCTGCACTTTCTCGCGGCATTCACCGACACCTTGAAGTTGCCATGGCAGACACTGGTCAAAGTCTTTGCCCTGACCTGCGTGCATTGGTTGCTGCGCTACAGCGTGTTGTATCTGGCGTTGCGCGGGCTTGGCGCGGACTTGCAGTGGGCCTGGAGTTTCCTGGTGCAGATGCTTTCGCTCGGCGCCGGGCAGTTCAGTCTGTTGCCAGGTGGCGCGGGGGCGGCGGAATTGACCTCGGCGGCGCTGTTGGCGCCGATGGTGGGGAAATCGACGGCAGCAGCGGCGATTCTGATCTGGCGGGTGGTGACGTATTACTTTTATCTGCTGGTGGGTGGCCCGGTGTTTTTGTTGATGCTGGGGCGGCCGTTGCTGAGGAAACTGATGAAAGTGCGTCAAGCTTAAAAGATCGGACGATCTTTTCAGGCTTCGCCTGTTTCATCGTCCGACTCTGGTTTTACCTGCTCCCACAATTCAGCCGCACCGGGAAACTCGGTGCCATCCTCCGAGCTCATGTCCTCCGGGTCGTAGCGACTCAAACAACCCTCGCCCAACGTCGCCGGTGCTTTGGAAGTGGCTTTATCCAGTGGATCGGTCATGGCTTTTGCTCAAAGCAGAAATGACAAAGGGTCTGGACGATTGAACGCCCAGACCCTTGGTTTTTCAAGCCTGCGGGCGCTCGATCAGAACACCACAGTCTTGTTGCCGTGCACCAGCACGCGATCTTCGAGGTGATAACGCAGGCCACGCGCCAACACCATCTTCTCGACGTCACGGCCGAAACGCACCATGTCTTCGATGCTGTCACTGTGGCTGACGCGTACCACGTCCTGCTCGATGATCGGGCCGGCGTCCAGCTCTTCGGTCACATAGTGGCAGGTCGCGCCGATCAGTTTCACGCCACGCAGGGAAGCCTGGTGGTACGGCTTCGCGCCAACGAACGATGGCAGGAAGCTGTGGTGAATGTTGATCACCTTGTGCGCGTATTCACGGCACATGTCCGGCGGCAGGATCTGCATGTAGCGCGCCAGCACGACCACTTCGGCATCGTGCTGTTTGACCAGACGCGACACTTCGTCGAAGGCCGGTTGCTTGTCCTGCGGATTGACCGGGACATGGTAATAAGGAATGCCGTGCCACTCGACCATGCTGCGCAGGTCATCGTGGTTGGAAATCACGCAGGAGATCTCACAGTCCAGTTCGTCGCTGTGCCAGCGGTGCAGCAAGTCGGCGAGGCAGTGAGATTCGCGGCTGGCCATCAGCACGACGCGTTTTTTCTGCTCGGTATCGGTAATACGCCAGTCCATCGAAAACTCTTCGGCGATTGGCGCAAACTTCTCGCGCAATACTTCAATACCGAATGGCAGCGAATCGGCACGAATTTCGTGACGCATGAAGAACCAGCCGACCTGATTATCCGAGTGGTGGCTCGCTTCGGTGATCCAGCCATTGTGGGCTGCCAGAAAATTACTGACTTTGGCAACGATGCCAACGCGGTCCGGGCAAGATATCACCAGCCGAAAAGTGCGCATGAGGGGAAAACTCCAGAACTTCGCAAAGGCCGCCATTCTAGCGACTGCGCAGGAAAACTGCAGTATCGATGAGTGCTGGCGTGGGCGCGGCCACGGCGTACGACGTTTTCACGGGGATAATCGTCAGCATGATGGCGCGCCGACAGCACCGTTTGATCAGACAAGTGTGAATATCTGTGATGACTGCATCACACTATTTAACTGAATATTCAGTTTGTCGCTAATACCCTGCAACTAATTCAAATAAAAACTCCGGTTAAATGTTTACTTGATGAAACACCCTGACTATTATTGCGCCACTGTCCCCTGCCATTCAGCATCCTACTAAGGTAGTAATCATGTCCTTGATCAACGAATATCGCGCCACCGAAGAAGCTATCAAAGAGCTGCAAGCCCGTTTGAAGAACCTGTCGCAAGACGACAAACTGCAAGCCGAGCTGGAATTCGAAGGCAAACTGCGCACCCTGATGGGCGAATACTCCAAGTCCCTGCGTGACATCATTGCCCTGCTGGATCCGGATGCAAAATCCAAAGCTCCACGTGGCGGTGCAGTAAAAACTACCGGCACCAAACGTGCACGCAAAGTTAAGCAATACAAAAACCCGCACAATGGCGAAGTCATCGAAACCAAAGGTGGCAACCACAAAACTCTGAAAGAGTGGAAAGCCAAGTGGGGCGGTGACGTGGTTGAAGGCTGGGCTACCCTGCTGGGCTAAGCCGCAATGCCTTCGCAGAACGTTCTGCGATAAAAACAAACGCCAGCTTGCGCTGGCGTTTTTTTATTCCCGCTATTGTCGGGCGGACATGTTCGATTTCAAAGATTCAAACGTTTGCGCAATGCTTCGACATAATTCTGCCATTCACCGAGTACCTGGCTTTGCATCGGCGCAGCATTAAGCATCCATTGCTCCAGCGCCTGCGTAAAAGAATCGAGGGTATTGGGTGCACCCATTTCGGCTTGGCACAAACGCTGCTGACAAAATATTCGCCAGCGTTCCTGCTCTTCAAAACTCAACGTATCGGGAAAGTTGCGTGCTCGATATCGAAAGAGCAACTCGGGCAAACGTTCATCATCGAAAGGCCACTGCTCTTGCGCTAATTGCGCAGGGTCGGCGGTTCTCACTTGCTCACATAGACGTCGATCACGGTCACCGATAAATCCGTCGTACAACTGTTGTTCCGGATCCTCGCTCGGGGTGAAGTCTTCGCTGGCATAAATAGTCGCAACTTTATCTTTCCAGACTAGTTGTGCGTCAGTTAGCCGCAGTGCCCGTTCCTGATAAAGCGCCATGTCCAGGCCCAGGCGTTGCTGATCTGCCGGACGCAACACCGCAAGCGGCGCCACCACCGGGCAACGGTTGACGTGAATCAGCTTCAGCGGCACCGGCAACTCACCTTCAAGCAAGTCATCGCGGCGGGTGTACAGGCGCTGGCGCAGGGTTTGTGCGTCCAGGTCGAGCAAACCCTGCGGGTCGAGGTGCAGGTCGCAGACGATCAAGGCATTACGATTTTTCGGGTGCCAGGCCAGTGGCAGCACCACACCGATGTAATGGCGCGCTGCCGAAAAGCGCCCGGAAACATGCACCATCGGCTGCAACAGACGAATCTGGTCCATGACTTTCTGTTTGCTGCGCAACTGAAACAGCCAGTCATACAACTTGGGTTGTTTCTCGCGGATCAGCCGCGCCAGTGCGATGGTTGCGCGTACGTCCGACAACGCTTCGTGGGCATGGCCATGGTCAATATTGTTGGCGGCGGTCAGGCGCTCGAGTTTGAGGGTGATGCGGCCTTCGTCATCGGTCGGCCAGACCAGCCCGTCGGGGCGTAATGCGTAGGCGGCCCGCACCACGTCGATCAGGTCCCAACGACTGTTGCCACCCTGCCACTCACGGGCGTAGGGATCGAAAAAATTTCGATACAGGCTGTAACGGGTCATCTCGTCGTCGAAACGCAGGGTGTTGTAACCGGCGCCACAGGTACCGGGCGCCGCCAGTTGCGCATGCACCCGGGTCATGAAATCGGCTTCGCTCAAACCCTTGTCGGCGAGCTGGCTCGGGGTGATGCCGGTAATCGCGCACGCCGCCGGATGCGGCAGGATGTCTTCGCTGGGCTGGCAATAGAGATTGACCGGCTCGTCGATTTCGTTGAGGTCGTGGTCGGTGCGAATCCCGGCGACCTGCAACGGGCGGTCGCTACGGGGATTGATGCCAGTGGTTTCGTAGTCGTACCAGAAGATGGAAGTCACGGGCGGTTCCTGAACTGAAGATCGGCGAAGTCTAGGCGTTCAACCGCGGTCGCGGCCAGCCTCGCGTCATTCAAGCACCTTGTGCCACACGATGTGCAATACATAGTTATGTCGTTTTCCCCCGAGAGGCTGCTAGCATCGGCCCCACTTGCACCCCGAACAGGCGAACATCAGGTAGCCCATGCTCGAGCCCACAGCACCGCCAAGGAAAGCACCGCTGACCCCGCCGCTGGATACGCGGCACCAGGTCGAAACGCCGGAAGGCATCGACCTGCCATTGCGTCCGGCCGGGTTGATGGTGCGTGCAGTGGCTTTCACGATCGACCTGGGCTTGCGCGGGGTGATCATCGGCGTCCTGTTCATCGTCCTCGCCTTCCTTGGCAAACTCGGCATGGGCCTCGGCTCGCTGCTGCTGTTTGCCGTGAGCTGGTGGTACATGGTGCTGTTCGAAGTACTGCGCCAGGGACGCTCGCCGGGCAAGCAGTGGATGGGTCTGCGAGTGGTCCACGATGACGGCACACCGATCGGCTGGTCAGCCTCGCTGCTGCGCAACCTCCTGCGATTTGTCGACTTGCTGCCATTCGGCTATTTCTTCGGCGCCATCAGTTGCCTGCAGCACCCGAGCTTCAAACGCCTCGGCGACATCGCCGCCGGCACGCTGGTGGTTTACACCGAACGAGCGCTCAACCGTCCACAATTACCCGGCGCCGAACCTCGGCGTGCACCGGTCCCGCTGACCCTCAACGAACAACGCGCGGTACTCGGTTTTGCCGAGCGTCAGGGAGAGTTATCACCGGCAAGGGTCAATGAGCTGGCGGCACTGCTCGCCCAGCCCCTGCATATCAGCGCACCGAAAGCGGTTACGGAACTCAACGGCATCGCTCGCGGCTTATTGGGCCCGATATGAAACAGAGCCTTTTCGAGAGTCGTCACAAGGCCGAATGGGAGCGCTTTGCACTGGCACTCGAACGCCTTGAGCGCGGCAAGCAAACCTCGCAGGTCAGCGGTTTCCCCAAAGCGTATCGCAGGCTTTGCCAGCACCTGGCACTGGCGCAGGAGCGTGGCTACAGCAGTTTTCTGATCGACTCATTGCAGCAACAGGCGTTGCGCGGCCATCAGCAGCTTTATCGCCATCGCAGTCGACTCGGCGCCAATCTGCTCAGTTTTATCCTCGCTGATTTCCCGCGACTGGTTCGCAGCGAATGGCCCTTCGTGCTGGTTGCCGGCCTGTTGTTTTTCGGCAGCCTGATCGGTGTCGGCGTGCTGGTTCATGCGTTTCCCGAACTGGTCTACAACCTGATTCCCGCCGATCAGGTGCGCGAGATGCAAGGTATGTACGACCCGGTCGCCGGGCACCTCGGGCGAACCACCGAACGTGCGGCCAGCGAAGACTGGGTGATGTTCGGTTACTACGTGATGCACAACATCGGCATCGCTTTTCAGACCTTCGCCAGCGGATTGCTCGCCGGTGTCGGCAGTGCGTTCTTTCTGTTCTACAACGGTCTGGTGATCGGCGCCGTGGCCGGTCACCTGAGCGAAATCGGTTTCGGCCAGACATTCTGGCCGTTTGTGATCGGCCATGGGGCCTTTGAACTCAGCGCCATTGCCCTTGCCGGTGCCGCCGGCTTGAAACTGGGTTGGGCATTGATAGCGCCGGGACGCCTGACACGCGGCGAAGCACTGCGACTGGCCGCGCGCAAAAGCGTGTTGCTGATCTGCGGGGTCATGCTGTTCCTGCTGATTGCGGCCTTCATCGAGGCCTATTGGTCGGCGAAAACAACTGTCACGCCGCTGACCAAATATGCCGTTGGCGCAGCGCTTTGGGCGTTGGTGGCGATGTACCTGCTGTTCGCCGGAAGGACCCGCCATGCGCCTGAGTGACGCCACCGTAGTGATCCGCCCGCGCACCACCTGGGAAGCCATGGACCTCGGCGTGCTCATGAGCCAGCGCCATCGACGCCTGCTGATGAGCAGTTGGGCGATCGTCACCCTGCCGCTGTTTGTCCTGCTGAGTCTGCTGCTGTGGGACTCGCCGTCGCTAGCGATCTTCATTTTCTGGTGGCTGAAACCTGCCTATGAACGCCTGCCGCTGTACATCCTGTCGAAAGCGCTGTTCGGCGAAACACCCACACTTAAACAAGCCCTGCGCGAATGGCCGCGCCTGCTCAAGCCACAACTGCTGGCCAGCCTGACCTGGCGACGCCTGAGTCTGAGCCGCAGCTTTTCGATGCCGGTGATGCAACTCGAGGGCCTCGACGGCACTGCTCGTCAACAACGCCTGCAAGTGTTGTTGCAACGCAATGCGGGCGCCGCGCAATGGCTGACCATCATTGGCGTGCACCTGGAAACCGCGCTGTGGATCGGCTTGATGGTGCTGTTCTACATGCTGCTGCCACAGCAGATCGAAACCGATTGGGACTGGCAGACCCTGATCCTCTCCGCCGATCATCAATGGCGCTGGCTGGAACATCTGACCAACGCTTTTTACGCGCTGATCCTCGTGCTCTGGGAACCGGTCTATGTCGCCTGCGGCTTCAGCCTTTACCTCAACCGCCGCACGCAGCTGGAAGCCTGGGACATTGAACTGGTGTTTCGTCGCTTGCGCCAACGCCTGAACAACGGTGCGCTCGGTCTGCTGCTGGTGATCTGTCTGGTTCTGCCGAATCTGCAACCGGCATGGGCCGCTGAAACCACCAATACTGACGATGCCCCGAGCGCTCCTCGCCTGCTCAATCAGCCACTGACCAGCCAGGCCTCGCACGACAGCATCAAGGCGCTGCTGGAGCAGGCACCGTTCAAGAACAAGGAGTCCGTCACCCGTTACCGGTTTGGCGACGACCCGGCCGCACCGGCCACGGAGAACAAACCCGGTGAAGCTCCACAGTGGCTGAAAACCTTGCTGGGCTGGCTCGACGGTCAGCATTTCAACGTTCTCGCCAAGGTCATTGAAGTAGTGTTGTGGGCCACGCTGATTGCAGCACTCGGCTGGCTGATCTGGCGCTATCGCGAGTTTCTGCGCACCTTCGTCAGTCGCCAGCCGATTCTGCCAACGCGCATCAAACGCCCGCTGCCACAACAAGCCTTCGGCCTGGACCTGAACCGGGAAACCCTGCCCGGCGACATTGCCGGCAGCGCCGAACAACTCTGGCTGAGCGATCCGCGTGCAGCATTGGGACTGCTCTATCGAGGCCTGCTCAGCCAACTGGTACACGATTTTGCCCTGACACTGAAACCCGCCGACACGGAAAACCAGGTACTGGCCCGCATCGAACAATTGCAACGCCCCGAACTGCTTCTCTACAGCCACAATCTGACCCGGCACTGGCAGAACATGGCCTACGGGCACCGGATTCCACCGGCACACCTGCAACAAGAGTTGTGCAGTGGCTGGCGCGCCCTGTTCGATCAGGAAATGGCCCGTTGAACCGGCGTTCTCTGTGGCTGACCGGCGCTTTGATCGTCGTGCTGCTGGGCACGTTGAGCATCTATTTGTTCATCAAGGCCCGGCCTTATCAGGAAGTCGTCGATCACGGCCCCTCGCCAGCCGCGCAGGCCAATCCTTATCTGGCGGCAGAAATGTTCCTGCGGGATCGTGGCCTCAACGTCAGTCATGCCCAAAGCCCGTCGGTACTTGCCGATATCGACCCGCATAGCAACACGCTGCTGCTGTTCGGTGAGCGCTCGAAGATGCCGCCACGCGAGATCGATCAAGTCCTCAACTGGACCCGCGCGGGTGGTCGACTGGTGTTTGTCGCCGAATCGCTGTGGGATGAGCGCAGCAAACAGAGCAATGATTTGCTGCTCGATCGGGTGCAGTTGCATCAGTTCCTGAGCAAGGACTTGAAGGATCCACCCGAAGATCAGGAAAAAGACCGCTTTGCGCAACTGACCAAGCTGTATCTGGAGGACGAAGACGCACCGGCCTACGCCGGTTTCGACACCGATTTTCACCTCGAAGACCCGAACAATCTCGCGCAGGCCTGGGCCAATAGCGCCAAGGCCACCCACATGATGCAACTGGCCTACGGCCTCGGCACCGTCACCGTGGTCACCGATGCCGACCTGTGGAAAACCCCGTCGATTGCCAAATACGACAACGCCTGGCTGCTCTGGTATCTGAGCGCCGACACTGCCGTCACCCTCATCTACAACACAGAACACGAGGGCCTGCCGAGCCTGCTTTGGCGTTATTTTCCGCAGGCTATCGTCGCCCTGCTGGCGCTGATCGGCCTGTGGCTCTGGCACGTCGCTGTCCGCCACGGGCCCGTTCAGGCGCCGGCCCCGGCAGGTCGTCGACAGTTACGGGAACACCTGCGCGCCAGTGCCGATTTCATCCTGCGCCACAACGGCCAGCACACGCTGTTGCAAGCCTTGCAACAGGATGTACTGCGCCGCGCGCGGCGCCGGCATCCCGGCTTCGACCAATTGAACGTTGCCGAGCAATGGCTGGTGCTGTCGCGCCTGACCCGGCAACCGACCCGCGCTATCAGTCAGGCCCTGAGCCCAGCGCCGAAACAGCGCTTGTCCGCCGCTGACTTCAGCCGCCAGGTCGCCCACCTGCAAACCTTGAGGAACACGCTATGAGTGAACACATCGAGCCCGGCAGCGCCGGTCACGTCGCCCAGCAACGCCAGCGTGCCAGCCAGTTGGCGCAAGCAGTGCGCAACGAATTGCACAAGGCCGTGATCGGGCAGGAGGCGGTGATCGATGATGTGCTGACCGCGCTGATTGCCGGCGGTCATGTGTTGCTCGAAGGCGTGCCCGGTTTGGGCAAGACCTTGCTGGTGCGGGCGTTGGCGCGTTGCTTCGGCGGTGAGTTCGCGCGCATCCAGTTCACCCCCGACCTGATGCCCAGCGACGTCACTGGTCATGCGGTGTACGACCTGCACACCGAGCAGTTCAAGCTGCGCAAGGGACCGCTGTTCACCAACCTGCTGCTGGCCGACGAGATCAACCGTGCGCCAGCGAAAACCCAGGCGGCACTGCTTGAAGCGATGCAGGAACGCCAGGTCACCCTCGAAGGTCGGGCGCTGCCCATCGCTCAGCCGTTCATGGTGCTCGCCACGCAAAACCCGATCGAACAGGAAGGCACCTATCCGCTGCCGGAAGCCGAACTCGATCGCTTCATGCTCAAGGTTCGCATGGATTACCCGGACGCCGATCAGGAACTGAACATGGTGCGTCAGGTCAGCCGCTCGACCCGCGCCGACATGCTCGATGTGCAGCCGTTGCGCACGGTGTTGCAAGCCAAGGACGTGCAGGCCCTGCAGCGCATTGCCAGTGATTTGCCGCTGGACGATCAGGTGCTCGACTATGCCGTGCGCCTTGCGCGCAGCACCCGCAGCTGGCCCGGCCTGACTCTGGGTGCCGGGCCTCGGGCGTCTATCGCGCTGGTGCGCTGTGCCCGGGCTCGTGCGTTATTGCGCGGTGGTGAATTTGTGATTCCGGACGACATCAAGGGTTGTGCACTGGCGGTGCTGCGTCACCGTGTGCGCATTGCGCCGGAGCTGGATATTGAAGGTTTGCAGGTCGATCAGGTGCTGCAGCAATTACTCGACCAGACGCCGGCGCCGCGCCTGTGACTATCTTTGCAAGCTCAAAAGATCATCGCCGTCGGCTGCTCCTGCGGGGCATCGTGACCGGTGCAGGAGCTGTCGCGGGCGCTGATCTTTGCGGTACCGCGCCATGAAACCCTCGCGCCTTTTGCTCATCTGGCTCGCGGTTCTGTGCGTCATCGGCGTGCTGACAGGCACGCTGCGAGCTCTCGCCATCGAGGTGCCCGCCAGCATCCTGTCGATCAACTGGGGCTTGCTGCTGGCGTTGCTGACCTTGGCAATTTTCGATGCGGTGCGGCTGTATCGCCGGCCCTCGCCACGACTCGACCGGCAAGTCCCCGGCAGCCTGGCGCTGGGGCGCTGGGGTGAAATATACCTCGGTATCGAACACGACTTTGCCGAGCCATTGCGCATCGAACTGTTTGACCATGTGCCGGAAGGCCTGGCCAGCGAAAACCTGCCGCTGTCAGTCGAACTGCAACCGGGCCAGCGCTGCCAGGCTGGCTATCGCCTGCGCCCGCTCAAGCGCGGTCACTTCACCTTCGAACACTGCGAAATCAGCCTGCCCAGCCCCTTTGGCCTGTGGACGGCAAAACGCCTGGTTGGCCTCACCGACCACACCCGCGTCTACCCGGATTTCGCCCGGCTTTACGGCGGTGAGTTGCTCGCGGTGGATAACTGGCTCAACCGCCTCGGCGTGCGTCAGCGTCAGCGTCGCGGCCAGGGCCAGGAATTTCATCAACTGCGCGAATTTCGCGAAGGCGACAGCCTGCGCCAGATCGACTGGAAAGCCACTGCCCGCCAGCGCACTCCGATTACCCGGGAATACGAGGACGAACGCGACCAGCAGATCATTTTTCTGCTCGACTGTGGCCAACGCATGCGCAGTCAGGATGGCGAGCTGTCGCACTTCGACCATGCGCTCAACGCCTGCCTGCTGCTGAGTTACGTGGCCTTGCGTCAGGGCGATGCTGTGGGCTTGTGTACATTTGCCGGCGATCAAGTGCGTTATCTGGCGCCAGCCAAAGGCTCGAGACAACTCACCGACCTGCTCAACTCGGTCTATGATCTCGACAGCGGCCAACGGCCGGCCGACTACCGGGCAGCGGCCAGCCAGTTGCTGGCCAGGCAAAAACGTCGGGCATTGGTGATACTGGTCACCAATCTGCGTGATGTCGACGATGAAGAGCTGCTGGACACGGTCAAACGCTTGAGCAGCCAGCACCGGGTGCTGGTTGCCAGTCTTCAGGAGGAGGTGCTGGACCAGTTGCGTCAGCAGCCGGTGCAAAGCCTCGATGAAGCGTTGACCTATTGCGCCACGGTCGACTACCTGAATGCCAGTGCGCAATGCCGAGAGCAATTGATCGCGCATGGCATTTCGGTCCTGCAAACCCGGCCCGAGGCGTTCGGGCCGGGTCTGGTGACGCAATACCTGAGCTTGAAAAAAGCAGCGCTGTTCTAGTCCTCACTCTGCCCGGCCGACGGCGCCGGCCCCAAAGACATTGGATTGAGCGGCGATCGCTTGAGCAGGCGCGAAGCTTCCAGTTGCAGGGCATAAGCCCCACCAATGGTTCCCGTGCATTGCCAACTCAAACCCGCACTGGTCAATCGGCGATACGTGCCCAATGCCGGTTGCACGCTGGTCAACCCAAGTTCCAGAGCCGTTGAGTAGCCTTTCAATCCAAGACAGATGTCGCGATTGAGCAGGTGACTGGTGGCGTTGTCGACCGATAACCGGATGGTGTGTACCTGCTGAGTTCGGGGAAACAGGGTTTTCTCGCCCCAGACCGTTTTTCCGACATCGTTCAACTGAATCAGTGCATCGTCCCAGACATTGGCATTCATTGATGTGAATTTGAACAGATGGGAGCGAGCCGGATTCAGCGTCTCATCGAAGTTGTCCAGCATTGCGAGCACTTCGTTGTCTCCCGCCGCGGCCACCTGCCAGGAAAAAAACGCCCAGCCTTCGCTGTCCGTCACTACTCGAAAAGTGCTTTGCCCGGTCCAGAAAATCACTTCAACACCGGAGGCCGCCTGGCGAGTGTCCGACAAGCGAATCTTCAGGCCCATTACTACGCTTTCCCCTACTTGCGGTTCGAACGTAGGTTCGCGTACCTCGGCAATCTCGGCCCTCACGGACTTGGGCTGTTGGTCTCGCGCTGTATCCACAATTTCCTCAAGAGGGTTCAAGGGCGGCAGCGCCGTTGCGGTATCCGGTGCAACGACCGCCGCCAGCACCGAGAACTCGAAGGTGAATGAAGGTGCGACGTCTGTTTCGTCGTACGGGCTCGGCACCGTGGCAACTACCGTAATGCTGCCCGGTTGCGTGGCGGTAAATGCAAAACGGGCCCAGCCATTATCTTCAGTCCGCACGGGGGTTTCAGCCCCCTGATAGGCAAAGCTGACTTCCGTTCCCGGTACGGCGCGACCGGTGTAGAAAGAGCGACTCCTGACTTCCAGAAAAGTGCTTTCACCGATAAACAGGTCAAACGTCGGCCCGCGCACTTCGGCGATTTCGAGCCGGTTATGGTCCAGCAACATCTTCATTGGCGGATAGTCGAAGTGCGCCTGCGGCAGGGTCACCGCCAGCGCCGACTCTGCGCGTTCAGTACTGTTGACTGCATCCAGCGTCCAGTCCAGGCCATTGCTGGGCAACTCGCGCGCATAGTCAGGAGCAAGCGTGGCATTGAGCGATAGGTTCGCGTCATTCACCCATCGGGCAGTGACATCCAGGCCAGTCAACACGCTTTCGGGATTGGGCAGGAATTGCAGGCGATGTTGACCGCCCAGACAGGGATAGGAAGTACTGGTGCCGTCCAGCGGTCGTTCATCAAAGCTGAATATCCCCTCGTCTTGCAGAACCGAGGAGAACAATCTACCCGCCAATTCATAAGGCGTGATCTCTTCATGACACAGGTACAACAGAAAACGGCCACTGGTACTGGACGTAGAACTGACCTGCCAGGACAAACCTTCTTTCGGCAAAAGTCGGGGAATACCCGGATCAGGCTCAACCTGAAAATCCACAACGGAGCCGTCCTCACCTATCAGCTCCAGATAAAACGGCTCGCCAACCAGAGTCTCTCCCACCGGTTTGACCAGCAATTCGACCGGTTCGGCATTGCGCGCACACAGCAAGCCAACCGTCCCGGCGGCCTCGCCTGCCAACGTCACCGCGGTCAATTGCGCTAGCGGATTTTCCGGCAACACGGTGATCTCGAACCGGTATTCGAGGGTTTGCTGGTCATAGTGACTGACAATCCTCGCTGTAACGGTAGACGAGCCTTCTTCCTGGGGGTTGAAGGCGTACTGCGACCAACCGTCGGCGCCCGTCGACAGCGTCTGGTCCAGCGTGCCGTCAAGAAACCACTGTACACCGACGCCGCTAACGGCCCCTACACCCGGAACCCTCGACAGCACCTGAATCTGCACCGGCAACGCCGCCCCACCCACCGAAGGAAAGCGGGTCGGCAGCTTCACTTCCCCCAGTTCCAGCCAGTTATGCGCCAGTGCCAGCGCCTGCGGGGGCGAAGGCTGCAGCAACTTCGAACAACTGACATTGAATGTGAAAAAGCTGTCGCGCAGATTGCCACACGCCATCGTCCATACCTGTCCTGGCTCCTGCAGCGGGTTGCCGTCGTCCAGCAGCGGCATAAAGTTCATGCCCAGTCCGTCCGGAGTGTCCTCCCCAGCCCAATGCAACGCCAGTTCGGTGTCGGCCAGGAAGTGCTTCTCTGCAAATGCCAGCGACACCGCATGGTTCGCGCCTCGGCAAGGATGGGCCGTCTCGCTGCCCCAGATCCCATCGCGTGGAGGCCCGTCGAGGGCAAACCGGGCGCTCACCCAGGGATCCTCTTTCAGTACCCGGACCGCAAACACATGCCGGGCTTCTTCCTTTGCGTAATAACTGTCGACCGACGCTTCGATCAGCCACTCACCAGCAATGTCGGGCGTCCAGATCAAACGCGACTCGCCGTTCGGATCCGAAGGCTGAACGGCCAACACGACATCATCCTCACCATTGGTGCCCTTGAGCGTCCAGGTGACCTCACGGTTGGCCAGCGCTGTTTCGGTGTAATGCGCTTGCACACGGACTGAAAGTTCCATGTGCTGCGCGAGGTCGATCACCGGATACCACTCGGGTTCCTGCAACGCGATGACGTCGAGCTGGAAATGCCCGCAAACCACCGGCAACGCATAGGTGTCAGCGGTGTACTCACTTCGCACGCCCAGGGTGCGCTCGATTTCTGTGTCCTGAGTAATCCCGGCGCAGTTGATCGCCCAGGGATCGGTCACAGGATGCTCCCGCCCCCAGAGCGGACCGGCAGTCAGAATATTCTCGGGATCCTGCTCCGCATTGTCGACGAGCAGTCCCGCCCGCGTATCGATCCAGACACTGTCGCTGGCCAGTTGCAGAGTCATCTCATGCACGGCACCGAAGCACAGGTGCAGCCTGTCGTCGGACGGTTGTGCGACACCGTCGATTGACACACTGTCCAGTCGCAAGTCTTCAAGAAACAACTCGACGCGCGCCGAGGTGAAACGTACCGCACCCGGGCGACCCGGCCCGCCATTGTCCGGACTCATAACGGTGAAGGTGACGGTCTGCTCTTCAGTCTCCAGGGCAAGCGTGTGCGAATATTCGACCAGGTTAAGATCCAGCAGCAGGCCGTCAGGGCTGACTTGCAACTCAGTCGCCCTCTGGCGTGAAGGCACCAGCCGCAGATCCACCTCCCCGCCGAGTCCGGGATTGATCCGCAACGTACCTTCCGCGCCCTGGACTGCCTCGTAGGAAAACAGCAATTTGTATTCGGCCCTGCGCGGTGTAGGGCGCGGCCGCGTTGCCAGTGAGATGGACTGCAAGCCTTCACCCATGTTCGTGGCGTTCATGAAGCCGATCGTTTGGCCCTGCCACAAACCTTCCTGGCGGCTGACCTTACGTTCGTCATTGATCTTCCAGTCACTCAGGTCCTGGATGAAATCGCCGTTAACGATGAAGTTGTGGCGGGCGTGGATAGTGTGTTCACTCATGGCAGTTGCTTCCCTGCCCGTTGGGCGCGCATGGCCGTAGCGGGCGGATAGTTGACGGGGCTGGATTGGAGTAACTCTTCGACCTGAGCAGCGAACGCCTGCCCACCATCGCGCGCCTGATACACCAGCGTCAGAATGACGTCTGTCAATGAACCCAGAAGGCTTGCTTGAGCGAGTTGGTCATGGCGCGGCAGGGTTAGTACATATTCGGCGTGCACGCCGGTGCCTTCGAAAGGCAGGTAACGCTCATCGTCGATCCGCATGGCGATACCGTTGTCGTCCAGCCCCAGGGACAGACCGATCTGCTGGTAAGGCCGCAGGTTCTGCACCAGCGTGCCGGGCGCAGGATTGCCGCTGGCCGGGTCATGCAGATACTTGACCGCCTCAAGGTCTGGTTCCAGCAAGGTGGAACTGGTGATTTGTACGAACGTCGCGCAGATATTCTGATACGGCCCCAGGAGACCGGGAAAAGTCAGAGACAAACCTATGACCTGCCGGCAGTAATGCCCCGGATAGTCTTCGTTGAAGAGTTTTTCATTGAGCTTGATTGCCAGCGTCCCCGATGTTTTGAAGTCCGCCCAAGCGGCCGAATCCAGTGTGCGCAGGGATATCGTCTTGACCAGTTGCAGCCGGTGTTCGTCACGTTTGATGCGCGCCGCGGCCATGCGCAGCAAATCGAGTTTCAGCGACTGGCCGGTGGTGAATCCGTGGCAGGCGTCCATCCATACATCGGGTCGGACGAACCGGCTCTGGTAATCGCCCAATTCATACTGCCAACAGGTTTCAGCGCACAGGCACAGACCGGCGACGACATCGTAGACCTGATAAATCAAGGTCTTGACCTGGCCGACCACCCAGTTGGTCAGCGCTGGGCCCGTCGCGCGACTCTGATAGAACGCATATACAGCCAAGACCTGTTTGTTGACGATCTGGCTCTGCTGCAAACCGGCACGGGCCGCATCGAGGCTATGTTCCTGCGCCAGCAACTGTTCGCGCAGCACCCGCAATTCGGCCAACGATTGATCCCGGGCCAACTCCCATTCCTGCTGGCGGCGTCGGTACTGCTCGATGACGCCGAGTTCTTCGGCCTCGCCGCGCAAGTTGTCTGCACCGATCTGAAAGCTATCGGCCAACGCATAGAACGGGCCGGCAAGACGGTAGCCGCCGAAAGAGGCCCCGGCAATATTGGGCAGCGTATCCAGTGCCCCCCCCAATATCCGGCTGGACTGGACACCTACCGCCCAGTCCCGGGCCGATCGGCTTTTTTGCAGAACAAGATTCTCGGCCTCGGAAACCCCTTCCCTGGCCAGCGTCTCATAGTGCTGCGCGCGGGCGTTGACCATGCTCTCGCTTTGGCGCAACGACGCGGCAGTCGCCTCGATCTGGGCAATCGTCGATTCATGGATCGCCATGGTGTAATCGGCCAGCTCGATAAGATGACTTTGCTGCAGCGTTTCCAGCTCACCGCGATCGCGCAATTCCAGCCAGGTACGCAACTGATCTTCCTGCTGGATCAGAAATTCCACGCCCTGTAGCGCCAGGTTATAAACGGCTCGCCATTTGTACGGCACCACCTGCACCTGGCCTCCCGGATTACGCGCCACGCCCTGACCGCCATTGGCCTGAGCGCGCAACAGCTCCAGCGGATCCATCGTCCGGCTGAACAAGGGGATCGACAGGGGCTGGCCATCGATCGAACGATTGTTGCGCAAGTTGTGCTGCCGCGAGTTGAGCAGATTCCACAGCGCTTTGGGCCTTTCATTGATCCCGGGACGAAATGCCCCCGAGCCCAGCAGATCGAAATAAGGCGTGATCGGCATCGACGACGGTACATCGGCCGGAGTGAGTGCAAGGCTCGCTTCAAATGCCTTGAGCGGATCGCGCCGGCTGACCAGACTCAGGACGTCACGGAGCTTTTTCGCCTGCCATTTGCTCGCTGTGCGTGTGATCGGCTCCTCACCGAGCAAGGTCAACGCTCTGCTGTAATTGAGCCCCGCATGCACCATGCTGTCGTAATCCAGATGGCGATAAAGCGCATCGCCCCACGCGATCAGGTTTTCCACATAACGCAGGAAAATCGCGATCTTGAAATGCACCGGCGCGCAATAGCCAATGGCATCCGGGTCTGAAGGCGCCGCGCTTTCATACGAACACTCGATGTTTTCGTTCTGCAGGGGGCGGCAGCGCCAATAGGCCGGTGCCGGGATCATCGGAGGGGTTTCGGGGTCAGGACTTACACTAGCCACCACCTTGCGCGCCAGCGGGTCGAACACGTATTCGTACCAGCCTTGCGCCTCGCGCTGGCGATCTTCTGCCGACAAGCGCGCACCGACCAGATCCGGCGTATGAAAGAACAGCTCCCAGAAGTACAAACCGTTGCAGCCATCGAACGGCCCATTCTCCTCGATACTGCCATCAGGCATGCGCGGCTCCTCGACATGCTGGGTATCCCAGGCGAGCAGCGCATCCACCGAGACCGCCGCGCGACTGGTCAGCACCGGGCCGAACGTGGAGTTCAAGCGCGAAAACCTGAGCGCCTGAGCACTGTTGTTGAAACTCAGGAACTGCGCGCCCTCGCTGCTGCTCTTGTCGATGGAAGGCGTCAGGTACAACCGCGGCCGCTCCTTGAGCGTGACGGCAAACTTGCTGCGGCCATGACCTTTTTGCCCTTCCGCCACCTCACCGAAAGCAAATTCGATCGGCGTGTCGATCGGAAAATTGTTGATGCCCAGCGATGGCGCTTGACGACGATAGGTACGCCAAGCTGTCGCATAGTGACCATCCAGAACGCCGGTCGAAACCCAGTCCGCAGGATCGTCCTGAGTCCGGGCACCGAACACCAGGCTGAACATCACCGGGGTATAAAGGATCCTGGGCAGCAGTTGGTTCTGCTCATTCAAAACCGCATCGCCCAGACCGGTGATGGAAAAACCGGCGCCGGCGCGCACTTCGTCCTGGGTTCTGTTCAGCAGGACCGCGAGCAATTCATTGGTCAGGGGGGCGACGGCCTCGGCCAGCCAAATGCCGTCGCCGGGTGTCGTCTCAACGAAATCAGCGATGGCAAAAGAGTGGACATTTTCCCTCTCCGAACCCGCCATCAACTCAACGGTGTGAGCCTCTACCGGCATCCGGCGAGTGGTCAGGCTGATCCGCAGTTGCTGCTCGCCGGCCTCGACGATGCGGATGTCGAAGGAGGTATTGGCTGTGGTCGCTCGCCAACCGAGCGACAGGCGTTCAAGCACTCGCCCCTGCTCCCTGACCGCATCGCAGCGCCCGCGCACTCGGAGCACTTCATAAAAGTTACCGTCCGTTGCACGCTCGCGGGTATAGATCGCGTCGATCTCAAGGTTACCGTTGATGCTGCCGGGCGTTTCCACTGTGCTGCTGACCTTGACTGTCGAGTAGTCGGCCGGCACCACCTTTTGTTGCAGGCTGGCCACATCACTGAAACGCCCGAATGTCATTGCCAGCAAAGTCGCCGTATCATCGTTGACCTTACGAAACAGCGCGTCGCGGGTTTCATGGATCTCGATGTCGTGCCGCGGCATCTGCCCGTCCAGGCTGTGCCGATTGGTGTAACAGACAGCCAGTCGATCATCTCGGGGATCACCGTCGCCCAGCGACACGACCGTCAGCCGTCCGTTGGACACGTCGTACTCGCAATCGCGTTTATGCAGCGACAGCGGCGCTGACCATTGGCCGTTCAGGGCGCTGAACGCAAGTTTGATCTCCAGCGACCACGGGGTCTGCACCACACCGTTACTGTCGATCTGACGATCACGCCACTCGCACCAGACCATTACCGGCAGCCCGAGCCAGTTCACACAGCGGATATCGACGACGCTACCGGTTGTGGCAAGTTCGACCTTCTGCCACTCGCCCCAGGCGGCGGGGTTGATCTTGCGGCTGTCTTTGTCCAGCTCGACCTTCACACTTCGCAGGAAATAGGCGAATGGCGCCGTCCGCTCCTGGCCCACCAGGTAATAGCGGGCGTCCTGAACATTCTCGCCATCGATGTAGCCGCTGAGCACATCCAGATCGCACAGGCGCTGGAAAGCCTGGGTGTACTCCATCAAGCCCTGTTGCACCGACGCACTCGTCAAACGCATCTGGTTCAGGCTGTTTTCAAGGGCACGGAACAAGGTGGTTTTTTTCAGACGCAGCGAAGGCACGATGTAGTTTTCCGCCTGATCCTTGAGCAGCACATTGGCCGACCAGGTGCTGTAGTGGCTGAGAAACTGATACCAGTACTGCAAGTCGTCGTCTTCGAAATGGCTGCCTTCGTAACCCTTTTCCATGCCGCTGTATACCGACTGGATATGCTCTTGCAGGCAGCGCACGGTCGAGGATGTCCGGGTAGCTTGCAGCTGCGCGCTGTCACGGGTGTCGAGCATCAGATAGCGGCTCAAATCATCGGCGGTTTTCAACGTCACTGCACCGGACCAGAGTTTCTGTCCCAGCACCGCTTCCACCATGGCCGCCGTGTAGCGTTCTGTCAGTTCATTGATCTGCAGGTTTTGCATGGTTATCTCCCTGTCTCGACGCGATTGCGGGTTAGGCGGGTGACGGGGCGTTTGCCCAGCGTGCCTTCCAGTACCAGCGCCTCGTTCAGGCGATCACTGAAAAGACTCAGTTGAAAGCGGCCATTGCGGATGTTGGCGGTGCGGATATCCACCTGATAAGGGCTGTCTGCGAAGGTGAAACGCGTCGCCAGCGGTGGCGTGAAGGTCATGCCCAGTGCCTGGCTGGTGTACTCGGAACTCCAGCCCATCGCCCCCTCGCTGCCCCTGAGTTGCGAGGTGTCGAGCGGAGAAATCTCAAGGCGATAATGACTTTCCCTGAACAGGGTGAGTTCGTCGCTTCCCGGGATGATCGGCGTGCGGGTTTCCCCACCGGCCTCGATGACGACCAGCTCCACCTTCCATTGAAACGCTCGCAGTACCTTCAGCGTGAATGCCTGTTGTTTCCCGGCATGCAGCGTCAAGTCGGCGGTCACAATGAAGTCGCCTGCGCTTGCTGAATTGAACGGGAACACCGAACGCCCCTGAGCATCGGTGACAATCGTCAGTTCCTGCGCAGGGTTGCTGTTGACCTTCCACTGCACCGGATAATTGGGCACCGGCTGCGCGTTCGCTGCTGCGGACTCCTTCACATCGACCCAGAGCAAAGTCGGGCGCGAAGCATTGGCGATCGGGTAGCGAATCACCTGCGAGAAGTCGTGGATCAGTGCATCACTGGCCACCCACACGCTGACTTCGACCACCGGGTCGCTGCCCAACTGCGCATAGACCGTTAATGCACCCACCGGCGGTTGCGCCACGGAAAACACCGAGTAGCCGTCCCCGTCACTCGGCACCTCAACCTTGTCCGCCGCCGCGCTGGTCCACCACATCACCTTCTCACCGTCGAGAGGTGCATCGTCCAGCGCGACCACCCGGCAGCGTACCGGCAATGCACGATTGACCAACGCCACCCCAGAGATGACCGGAGCGCTGAAAATCCGCGGCTTATCGGCAAACACGATCGGCCGACTGAAGGTGAAACTGTGATTGCCCTCGACATTGCCGACTGTAATGGATGCATTCCCCGGGCTCAGGCTGGAGATCCACACCCGACTCAGGCCATCCTTGTCGGTGTAGGTCTGGCTCGGACGAATGTCGCCAAGCGTCGTCGACCATGCCACTTGCCGATGAGCGCCGCGGTTGCCGTAATCGTCGATCAGCACCGCGTATATCGGCTGCTCCCACAGGCGTCCGGCCGGAACCGGATCACGTGGCGGCAAATCGCTCAACTCGGAGTTGAACTTCAGCGTCGCCTCATCACAGTCGATGGTCACCGACGGGGCGTGCACCGGTTTGTACATCAGCACTCTGTAATGCAGATGCGCGGTGCCGACCCGGGCCCCTGCCTGCAATTGCGCCCGGGCGCGCCCCATGTCATCCGTGCGGATAACTGGCGTGAGCACCGCGCCCAGGTCGGTTGCCACATCGAGAACCACCCCCTTGAGTGGTTCGCCGTAGAGATCGAGCAGGGTAATTTCGAACTCCGCGACCTCCTGTGACAGATTGGCAATCAGTTGCGGATTGTCCACTACACAGCGAGAAGTGAAACTCTGGCCGACTTCCGCCGAATCGTGCGACATACCCGTGGTGTTGAACCGGGCCAGACTTTCCAGGGCATTTTGCGCCGCCTCTGCGTACAGCGCCTCCGGATCCAGCGGGTTCAACGATCCCAGCCTGAGGGCGGCGGTGATGTCCATTCCGCTTCGAGCCAGGTCGAACGTGCGGTCAAGCAAATCCAGCTGCGCCAGATTGCGCAGGATCGGCCAGGCCGGATTGCCGTTGTCTTCGCTCTCATGACTGATGTGCCCGGCGCACTCGAGTACGTGACGGATACCGCAGCCCAGGTAGCTGGCCAGTTTGTCGGCCGCCGCGTCACGCGCCAGGCGCAGGCCGTCTTCACTCATGTCAGCGGGCAATTGATTGACCTGGGTAAGGTAATCGAGGATTTTTTCTTCAGGCTGTCGGGCCCGCGATACCAGGCGCCGATAGAACGTCAGGTAATACACCACACGGATCGAAATCTGGTACGGGTTCTCCAGGCTGAACCATTCATACTGCTCACCCGCAAGCAACGTCGCGAGCAGGGTTGGCGTCAGTTGCAGTTTTTCCGCAATCCGCCCGCGCCGTTCAAGCTCGGCGAGCATTTGCAGAAATGAATCCGGCTGCTCCAGTACCCGCGATTTTTTCAGGTTCGGCAGGCTCATGGCTTCTTTCAGGAAGTCATAGGCCTGGCCTTGAGCCCACGCCAGCACTTGCACGGTCAGTAACGCGTCGAGCTTCAAATAGACCGAGAGAGCGCTCTCCACCACAACCCGTTGCTCGTCGCGAATACGCAGCACAATCGTGAGCAGAAGGGTTTCCAACGGTTCACGCAGCAGCTGATTATCGGGTCTTGAATAGATCGTCTGCACGACATCCTTGATCAGAAAAGTGGCGCGTTCCAGGTACTCGGCCTGGGTTTCGCCAATACGGCCGATCACCAGGCCATCGCTGTCCACCAGGTTTTCCAGCGCCGCTGGCCAGTCGATGAGCTGTTGCCTGTCATCGCGCTGCGGCGCACCTTCCTCGAGCAGTGTCGCCGGCTCCAGCCGCACTGCCTGTACCTTGCTGCGCATCTGACGCAGCAACTGTTCCTGGGATTCGCTCCAGACCGTCGGTACGTAGACCGGATTGACGTTCCGCACCAGCCACAGCGGCGACAGATCCTGCTCTTGGCACCATTGGGTGCAGGTCATCAAACCGCGGATGGCACTGAGGGCGTCGGCACCATCCGTCGAGCCGTAACTGGATACTTGCGGTTTGCCCGCCAGTTGCGCCGCCAGGCCTTCTCCCGCGCTCAAGGTCTGCAGCAGCGCCGTCGACTCGATCGGCGTCAGGTCGAACATTCGACCGAGGAACACCAGGCGCCAGAAACTCGAGAGAATCTCCAGGCTGCGGCTCAAATGTGTTTTCAGACCAAATGCCTCGGCGATCACCGTGGCCAGATAACGATAGGTTTCGAAGTTGATCTCCAGCGCGCTGCAGATCTGATGCACCGTTTGTTGTTCGGCCGAGGTGAGTGGCACGATTGCAAACTCGCCGTTGTCGATGCGCAGCGGCTCTTCATATAACGCTGCACGGTTGTACACGCGGTCATAGTGCGACAGTTGCCCGTCCTGACCGTAGACCGACAGCACGTCGATCAGCGCCGCAAACTCTTCGGCCTTGCACCCGTAAGCACGATTGAGATCCTTGTACAGGCCAAGACAGCGCAAGGTATTAGGGCGGATCCACACAGACGGCTCGCCAGTGCCACGATGTTCGGCGCGCATCGCGGCGCTGAGCAACTGATCGACGTGATGTGCGGGCAGTCCCAGCATCCGGTCCAGTCGACACTTGCGATTGATCCGGTCCATACGGTGTTCCAACTTTTCGAACTTGGTCTCCCCCACATGTACCAGTTCAAATTTCCCACCGATATCCGCAGGCACCAGTCCGATAGCCGGCGATTCTGCGCCATGGATATATCGGGCGCCGGCCACCTCTCCCGTCAGCGGCGTATCCGGGTCACCCAGCGCGGGCGCGTTGGCCGACAATTTCGGCGTGAAGACGCCGCGCCCCAGCAGACAATCGACCTCATGCTGATCCAGACGCGTTGCATCCCTGAAGATCCATAGTATGCGCAGGCTATCGAGGAAGTTCGCCAGACTGCCAAAGTTTGCAGGATAAAAATCCTCCGCAGAACGCAGTGGATGTGGATCGACACGCCGCGTCAACGGATCCACTCTGCGCAGGGGCGCCGCGGCCATTTCCGCATTGAGCGGGAAGTACGGATCTTCCAGCAATAACGACAGATGCAGTGGCCCGATGTCGCTGTCGAGCTGCATCGCGACATCGGCGCGCGCCCCCCGGGCGCCGTCATTCTTGAAATACGGATAATCGACATCGACCCGGCGAATGATGCCGCCCAGAGCGCCATCCTTAAGCGCGGTACCGACGACATGGGCAATGCTCGCCCAGTCATGGTCGTAAGGCAGGCTGTTATGAAAGCGTATCGTGCGCAGGTACGATTTGACGTCGGGAAAAGGTCCGATCGGGCTGGCCAGAATCTGTGCTTCCAGCACCGAGTTGGCAATTTCCAGACGCGATTGCACGCGGGCAATTGCCATTTCATCAATCAACAACTCATCCACATCAGGTCGCCGCTCGGGCAACTTGATGGTCTGCGCCTTGTCACCGTATGGCTCGATGTTGTCGCGTATCCATTCACGTAACGCCACCATGTAGGCGGTGGTCGAAGCGCTGTGTTCGGGACTGCCTGGCGGCGCGGCGCCATCGACATCCGGCTGGAACATATCCATGTAGGAAGGCAAGGGCACCAGAGTATCTGCCACAGGCAGCGCCGGTTGCGGACGCAGGCTTTGCTCGCGAAACAGCCGGGCCATGTACAACGCCAGAGCGTTGCCACGGGCCAGCAATGTGCGTGTTTCTTTGCGTGTCAGGCCGAGGTCGTGCAATTGCGCCGGCCGCAGCTTGATCAGTTCGAATACGCTGGGATGCCGGTCGAGGTAGTCATCAAGGGGACGGGGCACGCTCGGGTCTTTCTCACCCAGCACAGCCCTGACCAATATATCGACCGGGCGATCGTCAGATGCATGCATAGCTGTATTTCCCCTTGGCAAAAAACACCTGCAACGACTCGCCCGGCGCGATGGCCGATGGCTGGCGTTACGTCGATTTAGCGCTGGATGCGCGAAACGCACCACTGTCATATCTGACAGTTTTTTTGACCGTCGGTCGTAAAGTGCGAATGAATAGGCCGGCAACACAGGCCCCTCGTCAGGGCCTGTGAACAGACTGCGAACAATCAACCGGCGTCGATGACGTTCAACTCGAACTCGGGAAGCGCTGGGGAGACAACGGTGCCCTTGTAAAGGCGCCCCCCCATCACGAAACGCCCCAGCGGCAAGGCTTCAGTCACAATCACCCATTGTCCTTGTGCATCAGCGATGCCCCGCCCCCATATCCTGGCGGGGTATCCCCATTGATACAGGCGCACTTCGCCACCTGGCATTGCCGTACCGCGAAACACCGCACGCGGCGATACTCCCGCCCCGCGCTGGGGGCTACTGACCACGAATAGCGCCAGCCTGTCATCGACTTTGAAGCTGGTCGTGGATGACCATTGCGACACCTGACCATCCATGCCATGCCTGGCCGAGATTCGGTATGGCGCCTCGCGTGGAAGTAAAGGGACTCGGGTGCGAACCGACCACTTGCCATCGGCATTCACTTGTGTAGCTGCCAACTGGGTTTCTTCATCATCATATTTGAAATAGATGCCCGCGCCCGGTACTCCCCTGCCAGCGAGCAGCGGTTGGCTCTCCAATATCTGATTGCCATCATCTGTCGGTTCGTCGATAAATGGTTTTTCGAATTCGGCACCAACCTGTGTCACTACCAGACTTCGATGCGGTAACAACCAGGCCGAATGGGCACCATCGCGTGACTGACGCACCGAATAGGCATAGGGCGTAGCGGAAACCGGCAACTGGATCTGCGAGTGCAGGGCCCAGCGCCCGTCGCGACCAACCCGGGTCCTGCCGAGTTCAGTTGCCACCGAACCTTCCTTGACGATCAAGACTTCAGCGCCCGGTTCTCCGGAACCTGAAAACATCGGATAGCGCCCGACCGACTGGCCGGCGAGCGGGTAATTCACACTGGGCGCCTCGAATCCGGCCGTCTTGCGCTCCACAATGAAGCGGGCACTCTCGAACCCTTCCGATCGGACACCGTTAAAGTTCTGACTTACCACCACACGCATGGGGCCTTCAGGTAGATCCTTGTTACCGACAACCGACCAGCGTCCATCGGTATCCGCAATCGCCGCCGGGGCCAGCACGTCAGCGGCGTTAGACCATGAGGCCACAGTGATGGTGGCCCCGGGTGTTGCCAGGCCGCTGAAAAGTGGGCGTACGCCAACCCAGTCGCCGGACAGTGGTTCGGTGAGGGACGGACGAGTGCCTAGCAAAGTGTAAGTGACGACCGGCGAAAGGGCAGAACCCAGACCTTGACCGGCAGAGGCCAACACATTGATGCCGTCCGTAGCGAGCAAGTTGTGAGCAACCGTTGCCGACCACGTTCCATCTGCCAATACCGGGGTCTGCGTCAACGTACTCGACACACTCCCGCGCCGATAGATGAGTATCGTGTCTCCTGCAAATCCGAATCCGGAAATTCGCAACTCACGCCCCAGATTCTCACCTGCCCGCGGTGTGTCGACCGAAGGTATGGCGGGCACCACAGTCACCACACGCTCAAGCGCATCACTGGCGTAGCCGCGCTGCCGCTGCCTCGCCTCCAGCGTCACGGGCCCGCCCGCCGGCAGCGTCACCTGCACCTGCCAGGTACCGTCGGCTTTCACTTCGATATCCTTGAGTAACGGCGTGTTCTGCCCCTTGATCGACAACTCGACGAAACCGGGAAACTGGCCCTCACCGGAAAACTGCGACACGCGCGCCGGTCTACCGTTTTGCACCGGCACCGTGATCCGCGGCTTTGGCACCCGTACCTTGACCGTGCGTGGAGTCGTCCGGTCAGAATGGTTGTTGCTGTCCCGAGTTTCTTGCTGGACAGCGTAGAAAGACAGATTCCCCGGCACCTGGTCTACCAGTGTGACCTTCCATGTCTTGTCCTGGTTTACGGCGCCGGCGCCTATCGACTGGTGAGTAGTGTTTGAATAAATCACCACCCAGCAGCCTGGATACCCCGTGCCCTCGATGATCGGGACCAGATCGACTTCGGCATTGGCGGCGGTGGTGATGCCCGGCTGCGGAGTTTTCACCGTGAACGTCCGGCTGGCGACCGTCGAGGTCCGCCCGCCAAAGGCTGCCGTTGCGGTGAGTGTGTACGTGGCAGGCGCCCACTCTTCAGCGGCGTTCCTTTCGAAGTTCCCACTATTATTGGCTGTCAGTGGCACATCGGGTTTGCCCGAAATCCTCAAAATGACTTGCGAACCGGGCCAGGCCGTACCACTGATTCGTGGACGCTGCCCGGAGGGCGTAACCGGTTCGAAAAACGACGGGGGCGGACACGCCACCGTCATGGAGAACACGGTGCTGTTGGCAGACCACTGATTGTTCACCCGTTGCCGGGCCGTCAGTTGGGCGTAATTGCCTGGAGGAAGGTCAGCGGTGGCAGAGGTTTCCCAGTTCAGGCTGGTCTGCACATTGGCCTTGGGCACATTCGCAAGGACAACACCGTTGCTGAAGATGGAGACTTCAACTGCATTCGTCCTCCATTGATTACCCCGGCCCCTGAAAGTAGCTCGTTGCCCGTTGACCGAGACGGTGACTGATGTGGGTATCGGGGTCGGAATGTTGACTGTAATTTCACGCATCCAGTCTGAGCTGTAGATCCGCCCGCTGCCACCATCGGAGACGCTTTGCCGGCCGCCGAAGCGGTAATTGCCAGGCAGCAGATCTGCTGGAATTACCTTCGACCAGTTGCCCCCTGAGACAACTGCATCGAGGTACGGTGTGGGGTCTCCGCTGAAATGTATGTCCATGCGTACACCGGTTCCGTTATACCCGGTACCTGACAACTCGACCCTGCCACCGACGAGTTTGGACTCGAGGGTCGGTTGAGGCGGTCGGACCAGCAGCCTGACGGGCACGCTACGCACCGACGGCACCGACGAATAAACATGACTGGCCGTCACGGTGTCGGGCCCCGGATTCAATATGATGGGTGCCGACCAACTCCCACTGGCCGCCACGTCCCCGCCTCCGAGTAATGTGTTGGTACTGTCTCTGTAGACGGAGACCCTCCCAGCTTTGAATGGATCGGCCAACGTGCCGCCTACGGTAATCTGCCGCTCCACCTGTTGATTGGCGGTGTGAGAAGTGAGGGGCGGAGCGCCAAGCAACTTGAAGGATTGTTCCTCAGACCAGTCATTCCTGTTCCTGTGGCCGGCGGTCATCCTGACCAGACCGCCGCGCGGGTAATAGCCTTGGTCGAACAGAGCCTCCCATGTACCGTTGGGACCAACGACGGCCGTCGCATGCTCGTGAGCTCCACCCGGCGTAAAAACCCCGATGGTTTCGCCAGAAATACCCTGCCCCCTCAAAGAAAACGGGCTACCGGCAGCAACAACCGCATTCTTGGCAGGTGAGTCGATGCGTGGCGCCACATACCATTTGATGGAGACGGGATCCGACCTTCCGGAGTTTTGACTGACGATGACTTGTTCGGCATAAAAGGACGTGACGCCAGATGGCAGAGAGATGGAGGTATCCCAGGCACCGTCGGCTCTGGCATCGACGGAGCCGAGCGAGTGCACATTGCCATTTTGCAGACATGACAAATGGATCCTGCCGTTCAGAAGTCCGTTTTTTCCGGAAACGGCAAAGGGCATCCTTTGCACTGAACCAGCCTGCGGTGTTTGTATGAGTGGCTTCTGTGCGGGGCGAATGTGAACTCCCCATCCCTCACCTGCACCGACATCATTATTCTTCCCGTCATAATTGACGCGAATAACCAGATACATATTGAAACCGGGGGCAGCAAGCGTGGAGTCGAGGTATTTCTCATGGTCGTGCCACCGGGTGTCTTGAATCAGATTGTCATCAGAGTTAACGCGTACATAACTGGCGGCGTTAAGGGCAATATCTATGTTGGCCCTGTCCCAATTGCCATAGCGAGTGGTCATCTTGTAGCGCAGCGTCCGCACAAATATCCGGCCACCCTCGAACTTGTACTGGCATTCCAGCTCGGTTTTCAGCGACGGGACGCGCGGATGGGTCTGATGAAGTGTGGTGGTGATCGCGTCACTCCAGAACAGCGCCGAAGATTGCTTACCCTCGCCCGGCTCTCGCAACAAGCCGTTCTGCTCTTCGGTGACCTGTGCAGAGCTGATCTGGACGTCTTCGGTATCCAGCCAGATCCTGCCTGTTTCACCATTTTCGACGAAATCTTTCATGTCAGCGATGCCCCGCGCAATGTAGGAATCAAGTTGTGATTCAAGATACGTAGCCTGATCGTGGGCAACCACTGTCATAACTGACAGGTTTAAAGAACCGTTCGGTCTAACAAGCCAGCCGCTAATTACTAAAAATCACCGTTGCGGCGCGCTAATTGTGAACACGCAGCATCTGAGCAAGACAGGCATGTTGGCGGAGCAGGTATTGGAGAGTAAGTGGCCGATTGTCGTAAGCGGAAAAGATCAAGAGATCGCAGCCTGCGGCAGCTCCTACCGGAGAGCAGGTTGCGATCTTTGCCTGTGTTGTGTCAGGCCGAGGCCGGCAATGGCTGGAAGCTGAAATACTGCTTCAACGCCCTGACCAGTTGCGCATATTCGGCAGGCGGTCGATGCAGGCTGAAACCGGCGTCGTAGTGTTGCGGGGTCGCGTCCTCATGGCACCAGAGGCAACATGCCGTAAGGTCGATGACCTGTTGACAGCCATCGCCCATGGGGATTTTCAGGCGCAGCTTGAAATCAACACCAATCATCATCGGCAACTGACTGATCAGCATCAGTCCGTCTTCGGACACGTTGCCGATGAAACCGATGGGTTTGTCGGTGACGCTGTTGAACACTCTGAGGAAATACGGCAATTGATGCCGTTCGATCCGGCGGTCGGTAAACATGCGCAGTTCGCCATGCAAGGCTCCATCACAGAGCCGCGCTGTGCTTCGGAACGAGCCTGTGGGCAGCCTCGCTCTCCCCGCTTCCGGTGTGCCGGTCGCTACGTCGCCGTCACTTGACCACTTGCCAGTCGCAGGTGTTGCCCCGGATCAGCGCCAATGCGCTGAAACCGGATCATTCGACTATAGCTCAGCCTGTACAGTCGGCCAGAGTTTGTATGACATCTGTCATCAGAAACGCGTCGGGCGTACCACGGCGGCTGCACTGCGGGTCGGGTAATGGCCCAGGCTTTCCAGGGTTTCCAGACGGGCCCGGGCGCGGTAGGCGTATTCGCTGTTCGGGTAAGAGGCCATGATGAACTGATAGGTCTGCGCCGCATCGACAAACATCTTTTGCCGTTCCAGGCACTGGCCGCGCATCATCGACACTTCCGGCCACACGTACGGGCGGGCGCGGCTGGCGCGTTCGACCTTGGACAGCTCGAGCATGACCTGTTCGCAATTGCCGCGATCATAGGCGCTGTAGGCGTTGTTCAAATGATGGTTCATCGACCAACGGGTGCAGCCCGTGACGGCGAGGACGCTGAGGGCAAGGGCGGCAATGGGTACGAATCGCATGAGGGTTCTCCTGTCTTGAGCAATGTATCGACCCAGGGTCGGAAATCTTCAGGCGCGTTTGTCCCAAAGTTGTCGCGTTCAATAAAGAAAGTATTAAGTAGTGCATTCGAACAATGACTACACCCCAAGAGCATAGTAGCCTTCGCTAGCGCTTGAACTCAGGAGTCTTTGCATGTCCGTCCGTCGTACCAAAATCGTCGCTACCCTTGGCCCGGCCAGTAACTCGCCGGAAGTTCTCGAACAGCTGATTCTTGCTGGTCTTGACGTTGCCCGTCTGAACTTCTCCCACGGCACCCCCGACTAGCACAAGGCTCGCTCGAAGCTGGTGCGTGACCTGGCCGCCAAGCACGGCCGCTTCGTCGCCCTGCTCGGTGACCTGCAAGGCCCGAAAATCCGTATCGCCAAATTCGCCAACAAGAAGATCGAGCTGAAGATCGGTGACCAGTTCACCTTCTCCACCAGCCATCCTCTGACCGAAGGCAACCAGCAAGTGGTCGGCATCGACTACCCGGATCTGGTCAAGGACTGCGGCGTGGGCGACGAGCTGCTGCTCGACGACGGCCGCGTGGTCATGCGCGTTGATACCCAGACTGACGACGCATTGCATTGCACCGTGACCATCGGCGGCCCGCTGTCCGATCACAAAGGTATCAACCGTCGCGGTGGCGGCCTGACTGCGCCGGCCCTGACTGAAAAAGACAAGGCCGACATCAAGCTCGCCGCGGAAATGGAAGTCGACTACCTCGCGGTGTCCTTCCCGCGTGACGCCGCCGGCATGGAATACGCCCGTCAACTGCGCGACGAAGCCGGCGGTACTGCCTGGCTGGTGGCGAAGATCGAACGTGCCGAAGCCGTGGCCGACGACGAAACCCTCGACGGCCTGATCAAGGCGTCCGACGCGGTGATGGTTGCCCGTGGTGACTTGGGTGTGGAAATCGGCGACGCCGAGCTGGTGGGCATTCAGAAGAAAATCATTCTGCACGCACGCCGCCACAACAAGGCTGTGATCGTAGCGACGCAGATGATGGAGTCGATGATCCAGAACCCGATGCCGACCCGCGCTGAAGTGTCCGACGTGGCCAACGCCGTGCTCGACTACACCGACGCCGTGATGTTGTCTGCCGAATCCGCTGCAGGTCTGTACCCGCTGGAAGCTGTGCAGGCGATGGCGCGCATCTGCGTCGGCGCTGAAAAGCACCCGACCGGCAAGACGTCCAGCCACCGTATCGGCAAGGAATTCACCCGCTGCGACGAAAGCATCGCACTGGCGACCATGTACACCGCCAACCACTTCCCGGGCGTTAAAGCGATTATCGCGCTGACCGAAAGTGGCTACACCCCGCTGATCATGTCGCGCATCCGCTCTTCGGTGCCGATCTATGCGTTCTCGCCGCACCGTGAAACCCAGGCGCGTGCAGCGATGTTCCGTGGCGTGTACACCGTACCGTTCGACCCGGCTTCGCTGGAACCGCACGAAGTCAGCCAGAAGGCGATCGACGAGCTGGTCAAGCGTGGCGTTGTGGAAAAAGGCGACTGGGTCATCCTGACCAAGGGCGACAGCTACCACACCACCGGCGGCACCAACGGCATGAAGATCCTGCACGTGGGCGACCCGCAGGTCTGAGTGACGCGCTGAAAAACAAGAGCCCCGGCATGTGAGTGCCGGGGCTTTTTGTTTTCTGATCCAGGAGATGTGTCGACTGATCCGACGCCATCGCTTCCGGCGAGCGCAGTCTTTGAGTGAACAATGCGCCCTCCTCCTCGATCACCTTACGAATCAACTCGCGATCCGGCGCCCTCATCAATTGCTTGCTGATGCGCACCGCTTCGGCCGGTAACTCATCGAAACGCAGAGCCACTTCCCGTGCCTTGCGCAACGCCGCATCACCACTGCCCAACGCCTCGGTGGCAATCCCCCACTGCGCGGCCTGTTCACCGCTAAAACCTTCGCCGAGCAACAACAACTCCGCCGCTTTGGCCTGCCCGAGCAAACGCGGCAGGATCAAGCTGGAGCCAAATTCCGGGCACAAACCAAGATTGACGAACGGCATACGCAAACGCGCATCGCGGCTGACGTAGACCAGATCGCAATGCAGCAACAGCGTGGTGCCGATACCCACGGCAGCGCCCGCCACGGCGGCAACCACCGGTTTGCGGCACTCAAGCAGACTGAGCATGAAGTGAAACACCGGGCTGTCGAGGTCGCTCGGTGGCTGCTGGACGAAGTCGGCGATATCGTTGCCAGCGGTGAAGCACTCGGCGCTGCCGGTGATCAGCACGGCGTTGATGGCGGGGTCGCTGTCGGCCTGTTGCAGGGCTTCGGCGAGAAGGCTGTACATCGCACGGGTCAGGGCGTTTTTCTTGTCCGGGCGGTTGAGGCGCAGGGTCAGCAGACCGCGTTCGCGTTCAAGCAGGATGGCGTCAGTCATGGTGGCTCTCGCATCGCAAGTTCAGCGCTCAACCACGGCTGAGAAAGACGTCGGCCAGCAGTTGATTACGCGGTAATCCAGCCAGATACAGACGTCGGGCGAAGGCATCGACACTGGCGGTCGAGCCGCAGACTAAGGCCAGGGTTTGCCGGGAAACAAGGCGCAGTTGCGCCAAAGCGGCGGCTGACTCTGCCGTCGTCCACAGCTCGACGCTGAGGTTTTCGCGCTGCGCGGCCAGCGCGGCAAGGGGTTTGGCCAGATAGTGCTCGCGCTCGTCATGAGCCAGGTGAATGACGCGGATCGCGCCTTGGTGATCCTGCCGCAAGGCTTCGCGCAATACGCCGAACAAGGGGCCCAGTCCGGTGCCGGCGGCCAGCAGCCACAGCGGTCGCGTGTGCCAGTCGGGATCGTAATGCAGTGCGCCGCCACGCAGCTCGCCGAGGCGGATCGGATCGCCAATCTGCAAGCGCCGCGCGGCATCGCTGAATTCACCGGGCAGTCGGCAATCGAGGTGGAACTCGAGAAAGCGGTCTTCTTCCGGCAGGCTCGCCAGCGAATACGGCCGGGCGATGTGATCGATCCACAGCACCAGATGTTGCCCGGCGCTGTAGCGCAATGGCCGCTGCGGGGTCAGGCGCAAACGCAGGATGTTGTCACTGAGCCAGTCCAGCGCTTCGACGGTTGCCGGGCGACCGTCGGTGAGCGGGTCGAAGGTATGCAGCTGCAGGTCTTCGATGACCTGACACTGGCACGCCAGGCGCCAACCGTCCTGGCGCTGCTCCGCGCTCAAGGCATCCGGGCGACTGTCGGCGGGCGAACCTTGCACACATTGCACCAGACAGGCATGACAACTGCCGGCGCGGCAACTGTAGGGGACGGCGACACCGTTCTGATTCAGCGTATCGAGCAGATTGGTGCCCGATACCACCGACCAGTGCCGATCACCGACACGAAGTTCAGGCATCGATGTTCTCCCACGCCGCCGCACAGCGATTGCGACCGTCACGCTTGGCCCGGTACAGCGCCTGATCGGCGCGCTGCAAGGCATCGTCCAGGTCATCGCCCAGTTCCAGCAGGGTCATGCCGGCGGACAGGCTAAGGTTGCGCACATTCAGGCCCACCAGCTCGACATCGGTAAAGGCAATGCGCAGACGCTCGCAACACGCGGTCAATCGGTCGGCATCGCAATCGGGCAGCAGCACCACGAATTCCTCACCACCATAGCGCGCCAGGACATCGCCGTCGCGCAGGCAGGCGCCGGCGACACCGGCGAAAGCCTGCAACACTTGGTCGCCAGCGGCATGCCCGTGCAGATCGTTGATGCGTTTGAAGTGGTCGAGGTCGATCAGCGCCAGACCATGAGCCACACCGTTGTCCATCGCATTCAGTTCGCGTGAAGCCAGACGCAGGAAATGCCGACGGTTGAACAGCCCGGTCAACTCGTCGGTGGCCACCAGGTCTTCGAGCTGGCGCATCATTCCGCGCAGGGTGTCCTGATGCGCCTGCAAGGCAAAACGACGCTGGCGCTGGCGTTGCCGCGAGACCTGCACGAAGCGCGCATAAAGCACCAGCCATGCCAGCACCATCGCCAGAATGCACACCTGCAACGCCGCGAGCGCAGGCTCCGGCAACAGAAAGTGATAACCGTCCCACAGGGTGATCGCGCAAAAGCTGAAGAACACCAGCAGCGCACAGCGAATGAATGCACGCCGAGTGAGGTGGAACAGGCCGAACAGCAGAATCAAAACATAGAAGACCAGAAACGCCCCGCGCGCTTCATCCAGATGGGCGATCAGCCAGGTCTGCCAGCCAAGCCCGAGGAGGACTTGCACTTCGGTCAGGCTGGGGTCGGCGAAGCGTTGGTTACGTCCGGTCCAGAACAGCACGAACAGGGTCGCCTGGCTGCTCACCACCAAGGCGCTGCCAATGGCCACGGAACTGAGGGTCTGGTCGTAATGCCCGGTAAAAAACGCCAGCCACAGCAGCAGCAAAGCCAATCCGTAGGTGGCTGCAGCGAGGGCAAAACGTTTTAGTAAAAGACGTTGAATGGCGTTATGGGTCAATCGTTGACTCACCGTGCGATAGGAGGCTGACTGAGTGTCCTACTCTACAGACCGGCTGCCACTTTAGAGGCGTAGTCGATAAATGACCACCGATTTTCGGGCTCGAAATTTGACGTCAAAAGTGTGGCCTGCGTATACCGCCAAAAGCCCCTCACCCTAGCCCTCTCCCAGAGAGAGAGGGGACTGACCGAGTTGTTTGCTGGCAATACGCCGACCTGAAATACCGAGCCGAACTCAGGTTAGAACAACATAAGATCGGCTCCCTTTCCCGAGCTGAACTCAGGTTTGAACAGCACGAAGATCGGCTCCCTATCCGCCTCGCCCGCTTGGGGGAGAGGGAGCGGGTAAATGCTGAAGTGCAAACCCGCTGTCCGATATTCGCCCACCCATGCGACCAACGAATGACTGCCGGCGCGTGTACGCCCCATCGAGGCGGGGTATACTGCCGCGCCTTTTTAGCGTCGCGCCAGCAGCCCCGGCGTGCCTTGAAAGGTGCTTGCGACCGACCGATGTACCCAAGCCGCAGGCACCTTATTGAATGTTCCCGTCTTTT
>Ga0160456_100191_pt1 | contig 42937 bp, 34 predicted proteins | sample HID1972K_E6MG_FD_108261 | JGI IMG/M metagenome (GOLD analysis project Ga0160456, IMG submission 108261) | Enriched pill bug-associated microbial communities from UW Madison campus, WI, USA - HID1972K_E6 MG | ecosystem: Host-associated > Arthropoda: Insects > Digestive system > Unclassified ... | reverse complement strand
TCCCTGTGGGAGCTGGCTTGCCAGCGATGGCGGCCTGACAGCCGACCAATCTCCAACTGATGTACCCGATCCACCTGTAGGAGTGAGCCTGCTCGCGATGGCGCCTGCCAGCCAACCCATTTCTTGCAGGCAGCATGCAATTCCTGTGGGAGCTGGCCTGCCAGAAATGCCACCCTGACACCCAACCGTTCTCCACTGATGTACACGGCGCTGGCGATTCAGCAAATCGTCATGCTCGCCGAACTGGCAGGTGAGCCGCGCACTCGACCGGATTGACCCACAATCCTGAACCACCCCTGTAGGAGCTGCCGCAGGCTGCGATCTTTTGATCTGGCTTTTTAAAAACCAACATCAAAAGATCGCAGCCTGCGGCAGTTCCTACATTGGGCGCGGTCATTGTGGGAGCCGCTCTGAAGGCCCTGGAATGAGGTCGTGAAAATTGACGCCATCATTCTGACATTTTAGTAGTGTCGAAATGATGGCTCGTGTACATTCCCCGCGCCCGAACCAGGCCAACTGGAGGGTCGGTAGGGATGCCAGTTGAATGTGAGCCCTGCTGAAACTGTTTCATAAAGTTTTGGAAGGGAATCTCGCTTGAATACCGCACGCTTGCGCCAATCGCTGCTGGCGCTGTCCATTGCCGCTGCCACGCTGCACGCTTCTACTGCCGTTGCCGCCAACCTGAACCATGACCTCGGCGGTGGGTCGCTGAACAGTAACCTGCAGACTTGGGGGCTGGTCGATTTGAACGGCAACGGGACCATCGCTCCCGGGTCGCCGTCGACGTTTACTTACGCTGCTCAGTTCATGGGAGTGACCGCCGACCAATTGCGCAATAACGCTGATATCCGCATTGACGGCGCCAACCATGGCGTAGGTATCCTCTTGGGTTCCTCTGGCGTAGTGCCGAGCAAAATTACCAGCAGCCTGATCAATCAAGGTTCTATTGCTGTTCACGGATTGACCGGTTCGGGCGATTCCACCGGTATTTCCGATACCGGCAGCACCATAGGTGGAAGTCTCTCCAATACCGGCAGCATTGATGTCAGTGGCGAGCGGGCCGGTGGTGTGATGTTTGTACACACTACCTTGGGCGGGATCAGCAACAGCGGCACGATCAACGCCAGTGGTATTGATGCACTCGGCGTGTTTCTCGACGGTGCCACACTCAAAGGCTCAATCAATAACAGCGGGGTCATTCGTGCTCGCGGTACTGATGCCGAGGCGCTGACGCTGGAGGGTGTGAAGTTCACTTCCGGCGCAATGCTGAGCAACAGCGGTACGATTTCCGGTGAGTCGATTGGTGTTCACGTCAGTGACCAGACAGCCGGCAGCGGTCTGTCGAGGATTTATCAACTGACGGGGTTGATCGAGGGCGGTACGGCGGCGATTCAGGTTGATGACGGGCAAACGTATTTCGACTTCTTCGGCGGCACGGTCAAGGGCGATATGCTTGGTTTGGCTGGCGTGCTGGTCGATGGCGATGCAACGTTCGACGGTTCGACCATCAGGTCCGGTTACGTCACCATCGAAGAAGGCACGCTGACGCTGGTGCGCCCGCACACCACGATCATCGGCGACTTCGACATGGAAGAAGCCAATTCGGTACTGGAGTTGTATCTGGGCAATGACACCAACCCGGCGCTGCCGGTGTTGAAAGTCACCGGCACCACCGACATTGCACCCGGCGGGCAATTGCGTTTGCTGGCGCGCTCCAGCGACTTCCGGGTCACACCCGGCGGCACGCGCTACACCTTGATCAGCTCGGGTAATCTGGTCGGCGGTAATAACCTGACCGTGACTTCCAGCTCCGCGCTGCTGGATGTAAAAAGCTTCGGTGTCGAAGGCAATGACATCATCACGGTGGTGGCGACCAAGTCCGCTGAAGAACTGGCAGACAACACGCTGGCCGTCGGCGGCAGTGTCAACGCAGCCAGGGCGATCGGTCGTCTGTCCGGATCGCTGATGAGTCGCCTCGACGAGCAGGATCCGGTGTACCAGGCCTTCGCCAATGCCAGCACCGATGCTGAGTTGGCGCGCTTGTCCGAGACCCTCAGCCCGGATGTCAGCCGTGGCGTTCTGCATGCAGCAACCAACAGTCAGACGCTGGTTTCCGGTGTGATCAACGAGCGCTCGGCGCGCGCTCGGGCACAGTCGGGCTCGAATGAAAAAGGTGTCTGGCTGCAAGCCTTGAGCAGTGATGCCAACCAGGACGAGCGCCGTGGCGTGAGCGGTTATGACGCTGACAGCCACGGGATCGCGGTGGGGGCCGACGGCCAGTTGAACGCCGATACGACCCTGGGCCTGGCCTACAGCTACCTCGACACCGACGTGAAATCCGATCTGGGCAGCAAGACCCAGGTCACCGGGCATGCGCTGACCCTGTACAGCAATTGGCTGCACGACAACTGGTTCGTCGATTCTTCGCTGATGTATGGCTGGAACGACAACGAGTCGAAACGCTACATCGCCGGCACGCGCGCCAAGGCCGATTACGACAGTGATGTTTTCGGTGTGAGCGCGCTGGCCGGTTATAGCTGGCACCTGCTGCCTGCTGTGGTACTCGAGCCGCAGGTCGGTGCCCGTTATGCCAATGTCGGCATGGATGCGTATCGCGAGAAGGGCAGTTCGGCGTCGTTGAATGTCGGCAGCCAGCGTTACGAAGTCGGTGAAATGGGCGTGGGTGCACGTCTGGCCGCTGCGTTTGCGGTCGGCACCGGCAGTCTTGAGCCGGAAGCGAAAGTCATGGCATGGCACGACTTTATCGGCGACAAGGTCGACACGACGTCATCGTTCGTTCTGGGCGGCGATTCGTTCACCAGCCGTGGCACCACGCCGGTGCGTGACAGCTATGAACTGGGGCTGGGCGCCAACTACCGCATGGGCGCCTGGAGTGTCGGCGGATCGTACAACTACGTGACGGCCAGCGGCTTTGATTCCGACGGTTTCACGGCAAAAGTGCGTTACGCCTTCTGACCGGTGCAGGAGCTGCCGAAGGCTGCGATCTTTTGATTTGGCTTTTAAAAAAACAACATCAAAAGATCGCAGCCTGCGGCAGCTCCTGCACGTGGAGGGTTTTAGAGTTGGTAGCTGAAACTGATGCTATACCGCGCTCGACGGTTGAACGTGTCGAGCGCTTCATCGGACATCGCCTTCGCCGCCTCCAGCGCAATGTTGTAGTACTTGGCATCGCCGAAACGCAGACCGATCGCCGCTGACGACAGACTGTTGGCCTGTACCGGCAATTCGTTGAACCAGCTGCGCGAGCGGTCCAGCACAAAGTACGGTTGCAGGATGCGCACCCAATTGCCGTCGCGGTTGAAGCTGTAGTTGACCTCGTATGCCACCCCCCATCCCTTGTCGCCGGATGCCTGATCGTCAGGATAACCACGACCGAAATTCTGCCCGCCGAACACCGCGCGTTCGCTGTCGGGCAAGCTGTCGTCGCTCCAGTACAGCGCAGCCGACAGCACGCCCTGCCAGTTGTCGAGGAATTTGTTGCTCTGCACCCCGGACAGGCGCACGCGGAAGAAGTCGAGATCGATAGCGCTGTTGTTGGTTTTTGCGCCCATGCTGTCGACGCCCTGGTACACACCGCCACTCAAAATCCGCAGTTGTCGGGCATCAGCCTTGCGCCAGTCGCTTTCGAAGGCGAGGGCGCGTATGTCGGTGCGTTCTTCGACGCTCAACGGGTAGCCGATGACCTTGTAGCGGGTTTTGTCGTTGACCGCGTAAAGCCGTGAGCCGGCGGTGAGCAGCTCGTTGGAGGCGGCAATCAGCGGCAGGGTGAAACCGATCGAATAGCGGTCGTTCTCGCGATGGGGTTTGAGCTCCAGGCCGTTGTCGAGCAACAGGCTGGTGCCCGGGTCAGCACGGTAGCGCGAAGCGGACAGGGCCAGTTGTGCACCTTCGCTGTTGATGAACTGGTTGTAGTCCAGGCGGTAGTAATGCTCGTGATCATCGCCCGGCGGGAACAAGCCGCTGAGGGTCAATTGCTCGCCCATCGAGGTCTGCGAATTGCTGCTGACACCGAGCAAGGCCTGAGTACCGTTGCGGTTGTCTTCGGTGGTGCTCAGGGTGCTGGTGAACGGTTTGCGACTGGCTTCGGCGACCAGCGTGGTCGCGCCGTCGGTGGTGCCCGGCGGCGGCACCTGCGCCTGAATCGTCACGCCGGGGATGCGCGTCATCAGCGTCGTGTAACGCTCGAACGTCTTGCGGGTCAGCGGGCGTTCGGCCTGGATTTTCGCCGCCAGTTCATCGATCAGGCCTTTGACGCGGCCGATGTCGCCCTGCATTTGCACGTCGCGCACGTAGCCTTCCACCAATACCACCCGTGCCACACCGTCCTCGAAATTCTGTTGCGGCAGGAACGCGTACGACAGCAGATAGCCGTCCTGCTGATAGCGCCGGGTGATGTTGCGCGTGGCTTCGATCAGCTCGGCGAGGCTGGTCTCATGGCCGATCAGCGGTTGGTAATTCTGCGCCAGTTCGGTCAGCGGGTAGATCGTGCCGCCTTCGATCTGCACGGTTTTCAGATTGACCTTGGTGCTCATCATCAACGGCTGCGCAGCGGTCGCCCCGGCATCCGGTACTTGCACCGGCGCGGCACTCGGGCGATAGGCATCGGCCGGCAAGTTGGGCACGGGCAGGTTGCGGATGGTTTCGTTGCTGTTGAGGAAGCTGGGCAGAGTGTCGGCGAGAGCAGCAGAACTGAGGCTGAGGCACAGCAGGGACGCCATAACGCGCATAGGACACTCCATGGTCAGGTCACAGCTTGAGGCTGTTTTTTCCTAAGAAAAAAGCGGAAGACTCGTGGGAATCTTCCGCCCTCAACCAAGCGTAGGCGCTGTAGGTAAGGCCGTCGAATCGGCCAGGTGCAATTTAGCGTTTGTTGCCTCCCAGGGCGCCGGTCAGACCGCCGAGCACACCGCCCAGACCGCCACCGGTGGTGCCCCCGCTGGCACCGCCGTTAACCAGCCCGCCGACCGCCGTGACGGTGCTGCCGACGTTGGTTACCAGCCCACCGACGGCGGTAGTGACCGGATTGTTGGTGGCGGCAATCGCGCCACCGAGGTTGCCCACCGCACCGCCAACCTGGCTGGTGAGACCGGCGACTGGCGAACCGAGACCGGTAGCGGCACCCAGTTGTTGAGTCACGTTGGTGACGCCGCTGGTGACCGGATTCAGCGCTGTGCCCAAAGTGGCGCCCACGGTGGCCAGTGGTGAGGTAGTGGCCGTGATCGGTGAGCCCGAGCCGCCCAGCACAGTGTTCAGCGAAGCGACGGTATTACCCAGGCCGACAGCGCTGACGCCACCGGCGCTGACCACGCCATTGGTGTTGCCGGCATTCAGACCTGCGCCGACATTGACCACTGCACCGCCCACGGTTTGCAGCAGACCGGTCCCGCCGAGGCCGCCACCGAGGCCGCCGCCAATACCGCCGCCAGTACCTGAACCGGTGCCGTTGGAGACCAGACCGCCGGCCTTGCCGACTGCAGTCCCGGCGTTGCTCAGTGCTCCACCGAGGGTATTGGTCAGCGCATTGCCATTGCCCGCGTCGGTCACTTTGTCACCCACGCCGTTGACGGTATCGCCGACTTTCTGGATCACGCCTTTGAGCGGATCGCCCAGACCTGTCGCGCTGCCGACCTTGTCGGTGGTGCTTTCGACCATCGCAATCACCGGCACCAGATTTTTACCGAGCTGATTGGTCAGTTGACTTGTCGGGCCATTGGTCAGCGTGGTGTCGAGGGTATTGCCGAGCATGGTGACTTTCTCGCCAACGCCGTCGAGCAGTGGCGCCACTCGAGTGACCACACCTACGACCACTGGCACGCTGCCGGTGGCGGTCGCCAGTTTGCCGCTGAGGTCGGAGACGCCGTTGCCGACATCCGTGACCACGCCGCCGACCGAGGCGACGGTGGTAGTCAGGCCGTTAGGGTCGGTGGCCAGTTTGCCGATGCCGTCGGCCACACCATTACCCAAGGTGCTGACGACGTTGCCGGCAGTGTTGGCCGCGCTTTGCACGACGCCGCCAACCACGGGAACGGTGCTTAAAGAGTCGCCAACCTGACCGACACCATCGCCCACGCCGGCGACGGTAGTACCGACATCCTGCACCAGCGTCGTGGTCACCAGCGGCGTCGGTGTCGGATTGGTCGGGTTGGTTGGATCAGTAGGATCTGTCGGGTTGGTTGGATTGGTTGGATTGGTTGGATCGGTTGGGTTGGTGCCGCCAGTACCGCCAGTACCACCGGTTCCGCCGGTGCCTGCTGTATCACCCGTGCCGCCAGTACCACCGGTGCCACCTGTTCCAGCGGTGTCGCTGGACGGCGAAGAGCTGCCGGAACTGCTGTGATGGCCGCCACCGCCGCTGCTGCAGCCAGCGAGGCCAAGGGAGAAAATCAATGCCAGAGCGATTGCAGATTTGCACCATACGTCTTGAGTTTTCATGATCGAGATTCCTTGCACCTGTCACAACGTTCGTTGCCTTCGATGGCTCACCGATCTGTCGCCGGTGATGCCTCGTCCGTGGCTGTAATTTCAGTCGGTGCGCGGATTTCAACCATTCTCAAGTTGGTATTAACGCCTTTATATATAAGCGCCAGTGCAGTGCCTAACGACTAATACCCAAGATATACACGGGCAAAAAAAGGCCTTGAAAATCAAGGCCTGGGGTTTTACGGGAAGGGCGAAGAACGCGAGGAAAACTTAAGTGATATATACACAATTTACGGGCTGTTTCTGCTCTGCCAGAGCGTCAGGCAATCGGTTGCCATAGACCGACCATGTGCTCCAGGTCGCCAGCGCCCATCAACTGCAACTCGCCACTGGAGCCTGCGGCGCTGGCCAATAACCTGACCTCGCTGGGCAGGCGCACCGGTTTGCGAAAATGCACAGCGATTTCCAGATTGGCCTTGGGCAACTGATCCGCCAGCGCTGCCAGCGTGCGTGCCTTGTTCCACAAACCATGGGCGATGGCGGTGGGGAAGCCGAACAGTTTTGCGCTCGCCGCGCTCAAGTGAATCGGGTTGTAGTCGCCGGACACCTTGGCGTATTGCCGGCCAATGTCGGCCGGGGCTTGCCAGTGCGCCACTTCCGTCAGCGCCTGGCTCGGCTGCCACTCCTGCTCGAGCGCCTCGCCTTCGAGTTTCACCCCGCGACAGAGCATCTGGCTTTCGGCCTCCCATAACGGCCCGAGTTGATCATCGAGGGTGGTCAGCAGATCAAACGTCGCGCCTTTGGGATGCGGCTGCAGGTTGTGCACCCGCACACTGACGTGCGCGCGGCTGATCCCGCCCATCGGCCGTAACACGCGGATGCGATTGCTCAGGTGAACCAGCCCCAGCAACGGAAACGGGAAGTCTTTGGCCGTGAGCAACTGCATCTGCAAGGCAAAGGCGAGGATGTGTGGATAAGTCGGCGGCAACAGGCCGTCATCGGCGAAACCGCAGACCTTGCGATACGCCGCCAGGCGTTGGCCATCGACATCGACCCAGCAACGCAATCCGCCGTCGGGCAGTTGCGTGCCGGTGATTTTGCGTCGCGTCGCCGCCCGCGCGTAGAGCCCGGGCAAACCCGGTTCGCGATCCAGTGTGTGCCATTCGATGCTCATGCCTTAAGCCCCCAGAACACTTTGTCCACAGACCCGCAGCGCCTGCCCGGTGAAAGCGCCGGTGCCCGGTTGCGCCAGCCATGCGACGGCTTCGGCGACGTCTTGCGGCAGGCCGCCCTGGCCCAGCGAACTCATGCGCCGCCCGGCCTCACGCAGGCCAAACGGGATGTGTGCGGTCATCTGCGTTTCGATGAACCCCGGGGCCACGGCGTTGATGCTGATGCCGCGTTCAAGCAGTGTCGGCGCCCACGCTTGCGCCAGACCGATCAATCCGGCCTTGCTCGCCGCGTAGTTGGTCTGCCCACGGTTACCGGCGATGCCGCTGATCGAGGCAAGCAGCACCACTCGTGCGTTATCGTGCAGCGTGCCGTTGTCGAGCAGAGCCTTGGTCAGCACTTGCGGGGCGTTGAGGTTCACTGCCAACACCGCGTCCCAGAATTCCGGGGTCATGTTGGCCAAGGTCTTGTCGCGGGTGATGCCGGCGTTGTGCACCAGAATGTCGAGGCCATCAGGCAACTGTTCGATCAGTTGACTGGCGGCGTCTTCGGCGCAGATATCGAGGGTGATCGCGCGTCCACCGAGGCGGGCGGCGAGAGCTTCAAGTTCGGTCTTTGCGGGCGGTACGTCGAGCAGGATCACCTCGGCGCCATCACGCGCCAGGGTTTCCGCAATGGAAGCGCCGATGCCGCGCGCTGCGCCCGTGACCAGCGCCTTGCGCCCGGCCAGTGGTCGCGTCCAGTCCGTCACCGGTGTCGCACAAGCCGTCAGGCGAATCACCTGGCCGGAGACGAAGGCACTTTTCGGCGACAGGAAAAACCGCAGTGGTCCTTCGAGTTGATCTTCGGCCCCTTCGCCGACGTAGATCAGTTGCAACGTGCCGCCGCTGCGCAACTCCTTGGCCAGCGACCGGGAAAAGCCTTCGAGCGCCCGTTGCGCACTGGCGGCGAAAGGCTCGCGCAGGGTTTCCGGAGCGCGGCCAAGAATCACCAGATGCGCACTGGATTCGAGGTTTTTCATCAACGGCTGGAAAAATTCACGCAGCTGCTTGAGCTGGTCGGTGTGCTGCAACTCACTGGCGTCGAACACCACGGCTTTGAGTTTCGGACCGTGGCCGGCAATCCACTCGCTGGCGCTCGCAGGCTGTTCGCCGTAGCGATAGATGCCGTCGGTCAAACGGTTGGCGAAGCGGCTGATGCGCTCGGCCAGCGGCCCGCCACCGATCAGCAGCGCGCCCTCCACCGGACGCAGACGTCCGGCCTGCCAGCGTTCCAGCCGCACCGGCGACGGCAGGCCCAGTGCCCCGACCAGACGATGGCCGATGGACGAGTTGGCGAAGTCGATATAGCGGTCAGACATGGAACGCTCTCCAGAAGTTGGGGTTCAAAGTGTGGACTATCGACGGCAATCAATCGTTCGATCCACGCAATACGGCCTACGCTAGAACAGCAGAGTAGTTTGCCCCCGACGGTTTTGTTGCGGAGCACAAATTCAGTAACACAGCAGAACCCTGTAGGAGCGAGCAGGCTCACTCCTACAAGGGGCCAGCGTGAAACCGATCAATCTGAAAAGGAGTTATGCATGAGTCAGCTGCGCCGCGTCGCGATCATTGGCGGTAACCGTATCCCTTTCGCCCGTTCCAACGGGCCGTACGCCACGGCCAGCAATCAGGCGATGCTCACCGCCGCCCTCGAAGGTTTGATCGAACGCTACAACCTGCACGGGCAGCGCATCGGTGAAGTGGTGGCCGGTGCAGTGCTTAAATTGTCACGGGATATGAACCTGACCCGCGAATGCGTACTCGGCTCGCGTCTGTCGCCATCGACGCCTGCGTACGATATCCAGCAAGCCTGCGGCACCGGCCTTGAAGCGGTGATCCTGGTGGCGAACAAAATCGCCCTCGGCCAGATCGACAGCGGTATTGCCGGCGGCGTCGACACCACCTCCGACGCGCCGATCAGCGTCAGCGAAGGCCTGCGCCGAATCCTCCTGCAAGCCAACCGTGGCAAAACCACCGCTGACAAGCTGAAAGCTTTTCTGCAACTGCGCCCAAAACACTTGATCCCCGAATTCCCGCGCAACGGCGAGTCGCGCACCGGCCTGTCGATGGGGCAGCATTGTGAGTTGATGGCGCAGACGTGGAACATTCCCCGCGAAGATCAGGATCGGCTCGCACTCGAGAGTCATCACAAACTGGCAGCGTCCTATGCCGAGGGCTGGCACAACGATCTGATGACGCCGTTTCTCGGCCTGACCCGCGACAATAATCTGCGCCCGGACCTGACCCTGGAAAAACTCGCCTCGTTGAAACCGGCCTTCGAGAAAAGCGCCAAAGGCACGCTGACGGCGGGTAACTCCACGCCACTGACCGATGGCGCCTCGGTGGTGCTGCTGGGCAGTGAAGAGTGGGCGAAGGAACGCGGCCTGCCGATCCTCGCTTATCTGCGCGATGGCGAAGCGGCGGCGGTGGACTTCGTCAACGGTGCCGAGGGCCTGTTGATGGCGCCGGTGTACGCCGTACCACGCTTGCTGGCGCGCAATGGCCTGACCTTGCAGGATTTCGATTACTACGAAATTCACGAAGCGTTCGCCGCGCAAGTGCTGTGCACGTTGAAGGCTTGGGAAGATCCGGAATATTGCCAAACCCGCTTGGGCCTCGACGCGCCGCTGGGCTCGATCGACCGCAGCCGGCTCAATGTGAAGGGCAGTTCGCTGGCAGCGGGGCATCCTTTTGCCGCCACTGGCGGGCGTCTCGTGGCGAACATGGCCAAGCTTCTCGATGCCGCAGGCAAAGGGCGAGGCCTGATCTCGATCTGCGCCGCCGGCGGGCAAGGCGTCACCGCCATCATCGAACGCTGACCCCACAGGATCTTAAGTGCATCGGCATGTCAGATTCTGTCGCAAATGCCCTCGACGGCCGATAACGCCAAGTGACCCCGGCTCGGCTATGATTCGCAACGGTCGATTTTTTTTCGGCACAGTGTATGCATTCATAGGGTTCACAGGTCGGCAACCCCTCCCCGTGGTGCGAGGATTGCCGTATAACGAGTGACATTCGCGTGTTTGGTAATAAAGGACCCACAATAAAAGCTGATGAAGACTCCAAAACGCATTGAACCCCTGATCGAGGACTGTCTGGTCGACGAAGTGCTGCGCCCACTGATGAGTGGCAAAGAAGCAGCTGTTTATGTAGTGCGCTGCGGTAATCAGTTACGTTGCGCGAAGGTCTACAAGGAGGCGAACAAACGCAGTTTCCGCCAGGCGGCCGAGTATCAGGAAGGTCGTAAGGTCCGTAACAGCCGACAGGCGCGGGCCATGGCCAAAGGCTCCAAGTTCGGTCGCAAAGAGACCGAAGACGCCTGGCAGAACGCCGAAGTGGCGGCGCTGTTTCGGTTGGCCGGTGCCGGTGTCCGCGTGCCCAAGCCGTACGACTTCCTCGACGGCGTACTGTTGATGGAACTGGTCGCCGACGAGTATGGCGACGCCGCGCCGCGTCTGAACGACGTGGTGCTGGAGCCGGATCAGGCGCGCGAATATCACGCGTTCCTGATTTCGCAGATCGTGCTGATGTTGTGTACCGGTCTGGTGCACGGTGACCTCTCGGAGTTCAACGTGCTGCTGACGCCGACCGGCCCGGTCATCATCGACCTGCCGCAAGCGGTCGACGCTGCCGGCAACAACCACGCGTTCAGCATGCTGGAGCGCGACGTTGGCAACATGGCTTCGTATTTCGGCCGCTTCGCGCCGGAGTTGAAGAACACCAAGTACGCGAAGGAAATGTGGGCGCTGTACGAAGCCGGCACCTTGCACCCGGCCAGCGTGCTGACCGGCGAGTTCGATGATCCGGAAGACCTCGCCGATGTCGGCGGGGTATTGCGCGAGATCGAAGCGGCGCGCCTCGACGAAGAGCGCAAGCAGGCTATCCGTGCGGCAGACGACGAGCCCAAAGGCAAGTCCGACGAACCACCGCCACCGCCGTGGATGCAGTGATCACTTGAACAGAAACCCGGCTTCGGCCGGGTTTTTTGTGTCACAGGCACCCTCACCCCAACCCTCTCCCAGAGGGAGAGGGGGCCGACCGCGCTGTCTGTCGATTTACATCGACCTGAAATACCGAGTTGATTATGGAATGGGCTACCGGGTTGATTGTGGATTCGGTAAGGCTCTTTCACGTCGGCGCATCTTTGAAGCCCCCCCAATCAGTTCCCTCTCCCAGAGGGAGAGGGGGCCGACCGCGCTGTCTGTCGATTTACATCGACCTGAAATACCGCGTTGATTATGGAATGGGCTACCGGGTTGATTGTGGATTCGGTAAGGCTCTTTCACGTCGGCGCATCTTTGAAGCATCCCCCAATCAGTTCCCTCTCCCCTTGGGAGAGGGCTAGGGTGAGGGGCCCTTTCGGATCAACGCAAATTCACGTCTACTGTCCACCGCTCCAACCACACTCAAGGATTGAATGTGAGCACTGCGCGCAATACCCACCTGATCGTCACCGCTCGGCTGATCTCCGATTTCGGCGCTTTCCTCAACATGGTCGCGCTGGCCACTTACGTCTACCTGCTGAGCAACAGCGCCATGAGCGTCGGGATTTTTCTCGCCAGCCGTGTCGGCGGGGGGATATTTGCCAGTCTGATCGGCACCGCGTTTTACCGCCGCTGGGGTGGGCGCGTGCCGTTGATTGCCTTCGATCTGCTGCGGGCGAGCCTGCTCGGTTTGCTGCTGATCGTGCCTGTTGCACAGCAGTCGATCTTCTTGCCAGTGGTTGCCTTCGGTCTGGGTCTGGGCAATTCCATGTTCGCCATCGGCCTCAACAGCCAGTTGCCGCGTCTGATCCCCTGCGATCAATTGCTCAAGGCTAACGCCTGGATCACGTCGGCCTCTTCGGCGGCGATGGTCGGTGGCAGCCTGGTGTCCGGTTTGCTGGTGGCCAGTTTTGGATTTGAAACGGTGTTCGCCCTGAATGCTGTGACCTACTTGCTGGCGGCGTTGCTGATCGTGCCGCTGCGTTTCGAAGCGCCCACGGTCAACCACGCGCCGGAGCGCGGCGAATGGTCCGCCCTCAAACAGGGCTTGCGCAGTGCACCAGTGATTGCCGCCATGCTCGCCGTGACGATGGCCGATACCTTGGGCAGCGCCGCACACAATGTTGGTTTCCCGATTATTTCCAGACTGCTCACGCCTGATTCTGCGAGCACCACGCTGGGTCTGATGCTGGCGGTGTGGGCCAGCGGCAAACTGCTTGGCGCACGGATCGCCAGCCGCCTCAAACACTCGGACAACGGCGATCTGCAGCGCCGCTATTTTCTCGGCGTGGCACTGATGTCCTGCGGCTTCATCCTGATGTTCCAGCAGCACAGTCTTTACGGATTGCTGCTGTTTTCACTGCCGGCGGGTTTGGGCGATGGCATTAGCGAAGTCAGCCTGATGTCGCGCCTGCAGCGCGAACCGGAACAACTGCGTCTGCCGATTTTCAGTTTCCTGACCCTGCTGCAAATGACCGGGTTCGGCATCGGCATGCTTATCGCCGCGCCGTTCTACGAGTGGTGGACGCCGGGTGCCGTGGTCATGTTGTTCCACGGCATTCCCCTCGGTACGTTGCTGGCGGTGAAGCTGTTGGCGCTCAGACGCGGGCGGGTTGCGCGCAGCAGCCCGACGCCAGTTCCTTGAGGATCGGGCAGTCAGGGCGATGGTCGCCGTTGCAGTGCTCGACCAGGTCCTGCAGGGTGTCGCGCAACTCGCCGAGTTCGCGGATCTTCTGATTCAGCTCGTCGATGTGCTGGCGCGCCAACGCCTTCACATCGGCGCTGGCGCGTTGGCGATCCTGCCAGAGGGTCAGCAGTTTGCCGACCTCTTCCAGCGAAAAGCCCAGATCCCGCGAGCGCTTGATGAACGCCAGCGTGTGCAGGTCGTCATCGCCGTAGACGCGATAGCCGCTGTCGGTGCGATGGGCCGCTTTGAGCAAACCGATCGACTCGTAATAGCGGATCATTTTCGCGCTCAGGCCACTGTGTTTGGCCGCTTGACCGATGTTCATCGGTGCTCCTCCAGATCCTTGGGTTTCCAGGTTTTCAACAGTAGCGCATTGCTCACCACGCTGACGCTCGACAGCGCCATCGCCGCGCCGGCCAGTACCGGATTCAGGAAGCCAAACGCTGCCAGCGGAATGCCGATCAGGTTGTAGATGAAGGCCCAGAACAGGTTTTGGCGGATCTTCGCGTAAGTCTTGCGGCTGATTTCCAGCGCCGCCGGCACCAGACGTGGATCGCCGCGCATCAGGGTGATGCCCGCCGCGTGCATGGCGACGTCGGTGCCGCCGCCCATGGCAATGCCGATGTCGGCAGCAGCGAGGGCCGGGGCGTCGTTGATACCGTCACCGACCATGGCGACCACGCCGGTTTTTTTCAGCTCGGCGACGGTGGCGGCTTTGTCGGCTGGCAGTACTTCGGCATGGACATTGCGGATGCCCAGTGCCTCGGCCACCACCCGGGCACTGCCACGGTTGTCGCCGGTCAGCAAATGGCTATGGATATCTCGCGCGGCGAGCTGCTGTACGGCTTCCAGTGCGCCGGGTTTCAAGGTATCGCCAAAGGCGAACAAACCGAGCACGCGCGGTTCCGGGCTTTGCTCGATCAGCCACGACAGCGTGCGACCCTCGGTTTCCCAGGCTTTGGCAGATTCGGTGAGGTCGCCGGCGCTCAAGCCGCTCTCTTCGAGCATCCGCCGATTGCCCAGTGCAAGGCGTCGGCCATCAAGATTGCCGGCGATGCCGCGCCCGGTCAGGGATTGGCTGTCGCTGACATCCGGGACGGTCAGTTCACGTTCGGCTGCAGCATCCAGCACCGCTTTGGCCAGCGGATGTTCGCTGCCACGTTGCAACGCTCCCGCCAGTTTCAGCAGATTGTTTTCATCTCCATCTACGGCACTGAAATGGGCAATACGTGGCGTGCCGGAGGTCAGTGTGCCGGTCTTGTCGAACACCACGCTGCTGACTTCATGGGCACGCTCCAACGCTTCGGCATCCTTGATCAGAATGCCGTGGCGCGCCGCGACACCCGTGCCGGCCATGATTGCGGTCGGTGTGGCGAGGCCCAGTGCACACGGGCAGGCGATGACCAGAACCGCGACGGCATTGATCAGTGCGGTTTCCATTGGCGCGCCATACAGCCACCAGCCAATCAGTGTCGCCAAGGCGATCAACAACACCGCAGGCACGAAGATCTGGCTGACTTTGTCCACCAGTTTCTGGATCGGTGCCTTGGCAGCTTGAGCGTCTTCGACCAGGCGAATGATCCGCGCCAATACCGTTTCCGCGCCGAGCGCCTGAGTGCGCACCAGCAAACGACCTTCACCGTTGATCGCGCCACCAGTGACCTTGTCCCCCGGTTGTTTCGGCACCGGCAGGCTTTCGCCGCTGATCAGCGCTTCATCGGCGTGGCTCTGGCCTTCGATGACTTCACCATCAACCGGAAACCGTTCGCCGGGTTTCACCAGCACCAGATCGTTGAGGCGCAGAGCGCTGATGGCGACATCCTGCTCGCGACCGTCGATCACTTGAATGGCCCGTTCCGGGCGTAACGCCTCGAGGGCGCGGATGGCGCTGGCGGTCTGGCGTTTGGCGCGGCTCTCCAGATATTTGCCCAGCAGCACCAGGGCGATGACCACCGCCGATGCTTCGAAATACAGATGCGGCATACGCCCGGCAGCGGTGGCCCATTCATAAAGGCTCAGGCCATAACCGGCGCTGGTGCCGAGGGCGACCAGCAAGTCCATGTTGCCGGCGCCGGCACGCACGGCTTTCCATGCGGCGACATAAAACCGCGCACCGAAAATGAATTGCACCGGTGTGGCGAGGGCAAATTGCGCCCAGGCCGGGAGCATCCAGTGGATGCCGAACGGTTGCAGCAACATCGGCGCCACCAGCGGCAGGGCGAGGGCAATCGCGCAGATCAGCGCCCAGCGTTCATGCGTGAGTTTCTGTTGCTGGGTATCGGTTTGCGGATGTTCGGCTTGCCAGACGCTGGCCGAGTAGCCGGCCTTGCTGACGGCGTCGAGCAGGGCTTGTGAATCGACCTGACCGAGCAGTTCGAGGTGCGCGCGCTCGTTGGCCAGGTTGACGCTGACACTTTTCACGCCGGGGACTTTGTTCAGGGCGCGCTCGACGCGACCGACGCAAGAGGCGCAGGTCATGCCGTCGATGTTCAGTTCGATCGTTTGCTGCGGCACGCTGTAACCGGCGCGTTCGACCGCGTCCATCAACGCCGGCAGACTGTCGCCGGGTGCCTGCACGCGGGCCTGTTCGGTGGCGAGATTGACGCTGACGGCACTGGCGCCGCTGACTTTGCTCAAGGCCCGCTCGACGCGCCCGGCGCAACTGGCGCAGGTCATGCCGGCAATCGGCAGGTCGAAAGTGATGGAATCGGACATCGGTCGTACTCCCTGTAGTAGATGCCTACAAGGATCAACCTTGCCATGCGGGCAAGGTCAAGCGCCAATCTTCCTACCGTGATCGTTCCCACGCTCCGCGTGGGAATGCCTCCTGTGACGCTCTGCGTCACGCATAGGGACGCGGAGCGTCCATGGCTGCATTCCCACGCGGAGCGTGGGAACGATCACGCGCATAAATCAGTATTCGAGATCGGCGCGTTTCAGATAGACGCCTTCGGAATTCATCGCCAACCGATACTTCAACACGTCACCGGCATGCAGTTTGATCTCCTGCGAACCCGGCGCGAGCATGCCCGGATTGCAACCGGCGACCTGGCCCGGCAGCAATTTCAAGCGCAGCGACACCGTGCCCGGCGGCAGGTTGAAGGAGATGCTTTGCTCCTGCAGCAGTCGCGCCGAGAGTTGATCCTGGATGTACACGCCGATCTCGCAGGAGGTCGACACTTCCAGACGCTCGCGGGAAATGATCAGCACCGCGTAATCCTCGCCGGCGGCTTGCGCTTGGGGGAGGGCGGCAAAAAGGCTGAGGAAGCCAAACAGGCTGAAAGCTGACCAGCGCATGGCTGAATCTCCTGAATTCGAGTCATTGATGCACGCAGCTTGGCCGAGCGCGGCGCCGATTGCCAGCCCGGCAGTTTATTGCAGAACTTGACCTTGCCATCGTGGCAAGCTCGACACTGCCGGCAACCTCACTCAAAGGAGTCACTTCATGCAAGTGTTCAACGTTGAAGGCATGTCCTGCGGTCACTGCGTCAAAGCCATCACCAACGCGGTTCAGTCCAAAGATCCGGCGGCGAGCGTACGCGTCGATCTGGCGGCAAAAGAGGTCGGCGTCGAAAGTGCGCTGAGCGCCAAACAGGTGATCGAGGTCATCAGCGAAGAAGGCTACGCGGTCAAACTCGCCTAAAAGCAAAAGATCGCAGCCTGCGGCAGCACCTGCATTGGAATGCGTCCTGTAGGAGCTGCCGCAGGCTGCGATCTTTTGCTGTTTTTATAGTTAGCGAGCTATCGGAATGTTCAAGGCGCCCAGCCGCAGCTAGACTGTCGGGCTGCCGACTTGCCTGACTGGATGCCTGATGAATTTCCGTATCATTCTGATTCTCGGTGCCTTGACCGCCTTCGGGCCCTTGGCAATCGACTTCTACTTACCCGCATTTCCCTCGATGGCGCTGGCGTTCGGCACTGACGAGAAACATGTGCAGATGACGCTGGCGGCGTATTTCGCCGGCCTGTCCATCGGCCAACTGCTTTACGGGCCCGTGGCGGATCGCTTTGGCCGCCGCGTCCCGCTGCTGGTGGGGCTTACGCTGTTCACCTTGGCCTCGCTGGCCTGCGCCTACGCGCCGAACCTCGAATGGCTGATCGGCGCGCGCTTCGTGCAGGCGTTGGGCGGTTGCGCAGGGATGGTGATCTCCCGTGCAGTGGTCAGCGACAAGTGCGATGCGGTCGGTTCGGCCAAAGTCTTCTCGCAGTTGATGCTGGTGATGGGCCTGGCGCCGATTCTGGCGCCGATGCTCGGCGGTCTGTTGGTCAACACTACAGGCTGGCAGTCGATCTTCCTGGTGCTGACCGGTTTCAGCGCGCTGGCCGGACTGGCCGTGGCGCTGGGTCTGCCGGAAAGCATGCCGGCGCACATGCCGCGCCAACCGTTGTCCGGGGCATTGCGCCAATACGGGCGACTGCTCAAGGATCGCGTCTACCTCGGCCATGCCCTGACCGGTGGTATCGCCATCGCCGGGATGTTCGCTTACATCGCCGGTTCGCCGTTCATCTTCATTAAACTGTACGGCGTGCCGGCCGAGCATTTTGGCTGGTTATTCGGCACCAACGCGGCGGGTTTCATTCTGGTGGCCCAGGTCAACGCGCGACTGTTGGCCAAGCGTGGCCCGGCGTTCCTGCTGGCGCGGGCAGTGTGGGTTTATCTGGCGGCGGGACTGACGTTGCTCGCAGTCAGCGCCCTGCACACCGAGTCCCTGTGGCCGCTGCTGATTCCGCTGTTCATCTGTGTGTCCAGCCTCGGCTGCATCAGCCCCAACGCCGCCGCTTGCGCGATGAACGGGCAGGGCGGGCGCGCCGGCAGTGCTTCGGCGTTGCTCGGCTGCATGCAGTTCAGCGTCGCCGCTGGCGCTTCAGCACTGGTGGGCGTGTTGCACGACGGCACGGCTGTACCGATGGCAATTGTCATCAGTATTTGCGGTGTACTGGTGGTGTGCGTCGCAATGCTCACCCGCCGTCTGCAGAACGCGCGGGCACTGGCGCAAGCCCAGGCCGAGGCGTGAATTCTCAGCCGGCAGCGCGCTGCTGGCTGCGGTCGGGAAACTGATGGGGCGCGCAAATTCGTGCTTCGAGGGTGCGGGTGAAGGCCAGTGCTTCGGCTTCACTGCGAAATGTCACGGCGTGTTGGTCCAGACGAACCTGCCATTGAGACTTTGCCACTTCTTTTATCAGGATCTTCATTGCTGACCTCCCTTGCGTAAAAGATGTACCGCAGAGGCTTCGATTGTAGTCCTGAATACGATCGCAATTGTGACAAGGGTCAACTGTCGGACTGACGGCAAAAAGCCCTCGCAGCCCGTGTAAGCGCTGCCGAGGGCTTCGATTTTTCAATCTTGGAAACCTTCTAAAACAATTTTCCCCTTGGCTTTGCCACTTTCCAGCAACTCATGGGCGCGGCGCAGGTTGCTCGCATTGATCGTGCCGAAATGCTCGCCCACCGTGGTCTTCAACGTCCCGGCATCAATCAGTTCAGCCACGCGGTTGAGCAGTTTGTGCTGTTCGATCATGTCTGGCGTCTCGAACAGCGAACGGGTGTACATGAACTCCCAGTGCAGCGACAGGCTCTTGCGCTTGAGTTTGCTCACGTCGAGCGACTTCGGATCGTCGATCAACGCCAGTTTGCCTTGCGGCGCCAGGGCCTCGACCAGTTGATCGAGATGCTGATCGGTCTGGGTCAGACTGGCGACATGGGTCACGTTGTTGATGCCCGCACGTTTCAGTTCTTCGCTCAGCGGCTGGCTGTGGTCAATCACCAGATCGGCGCCCAGCGCCTTCACCCAATCACGAGTCTGCTCGCGGGACGCGGTGCCAATCACGTTCAGGCCGGTCAACTGCTTGGCCAGTTGCGTCAGAATCGAACCCACGCCCCCCGCCGCGCCGACGATCAGCAGGCTCTGACCCTCATTGGTTGTGCCTTCGCAGATTTGCAGGCGTTCGAACAGCAACTCCCAAGCGGTGATCGCGGTCAGCGGCAGGGCGGCGGCTTCGGCGAAACCGAGCGATTTGGGCATATGGCCGACAATGCGTTCATCGACCACGTGCATCTCGCTGTTGCCGCCGGCGCGGGCGATGGAGCCGGCGTAAAAGACTTTGTCGCCAGCCTTGAACAGCGTCACCTCGCTGCCGACAGCCTTGACCACACCGGCGACGTCCCAGCCCAGCACTTTCGCCGCGCCGTTTTCCGGTGCCACGTTCTGCCGCACTTTGGTATCGACCGGGTTGACCGAGATGGCTTTGACTTCCACCAGCAGGTCGCGTGGGCCGGCGACCGGTTCTGGCAGTTCGATGTCTTGCAGGGATGTGGCGTCGCTGATCGGCAGGGAAGCGTAATAGGCGATGGCTTTCATGAAAGGCTCCGTAGAGTTGATGGAAGAAGGGTTCAGGCAATCGCGCCGAGGCGCTTGAGCTGGAAGTGTTCGATGGTCTGGCCGGCAGTGGCCTGGAAGTGCAGGAAATGCGCGCTGGCGTTGTGCGCCTGGAGAATCTCTTCACTGGCCCAGTGTTCGATTACGTAGAACACCTGGGGATCGGCGAGATCACGATGCAGGTCGTACTGGCTGCAACCGTCCTCGGCACGACTCGGTGCAACCAATGCGCGCAGGCCCTGTTCGAGCAGATCCTGCTGGCCGGGTTTGGCAATCAGGGTTGCGATAGCGGTGAATGGCTGGGACATGTTTGGCTCCAGAGAAGCGAAATGAATTCGATGAACAGATGATTGGCTATTTCTGTGCAAGATAAAACCGGCTAAAAGAGCAGTCTCTTTCAATATTTTTTTGATAATCGAGGCTGAGAATGCTGCGTTTCGATGACTTGCAGTTGTTTGTCCGGGCGGCGGATCTGGGCAGTCTGTCGGCGGCAGCCCGGGTGATGGACATGTCTGCCGCCGTGGCCAGCGCTGCGCTCAAGCGTATCGAACAGCAACTCGGCGCTCGTTTGCTGGCCCGTTCGACGCGCAGCTTGCGCCTGACTGCCGAGGGGGAAGGCTTTCTCGAATACGCGCGGGCAGCATTGAGCAATATCGATGAGGGGCGGCGCCTGCTCGCCAGCGGGCAGGATCAGGTGAGTGGGATCCTGCAGCTGTCGGCGCCTTCGGATTTCGGGCGCAACCTGCTGTTGCCGTGGCTCGACGAGTTTCAGCGCGAGCACCCGAAACTGACGGTGCGCCTGCTGCTCGGTGACCGCATCGCGGATCTGTTTCGCCAGCCAGTGGATATCGCCTTGCGCTATGGCGAGCCGGAGGACTCCAGCCTGGTCGCCCTGCCGATCGCTCCGGAGAACCGCCGCGTGCTCTGCGCATCCCCGACCTACCTGGCCCGGCACGGCGAACCGCATCAGCTCGAACAACTGGCCCAGCACAATTGCCTGTTGTACATGCTAGGCAGCCGGATCCACGACCATTGGAGTTTTCATGACGGCAAACGCGAAGTCGGTCTGACCGTGAGTGGCGACCGCTTCAGTGATGACGCCGACGTCGTGCGGTTATGGGCGGTGGCAGGGGCAGGAATTGCCTATAAATCCTGGCTCGACGTGGCGACCGATGTGCTGGCCGGACGGCTCAAGGTGCTGATGCCGGAGTTGCTGTGCGAGCGCGCTCCGCTGAATTTACTGTGCGCACATCGCGCGCAATTGAGTAAGCCGGTGAACCTGTTGAGGGAAATGCTCGCCAGCCGATGCGCTGCAGTGAGTAGTCAATTTCCCGTTTTCTCGAAACTTGATCATTAGTCGCAGTTAAATAGAGAAATTTCTGTCAGGAACAATCACCACCCGCGCAGGCTCCGGCGCGGGACGGGGCCTGCATCCCGCTTATACTAGCGCCCGCCTCATGCCAGTACCGAAACCCCGGCGCGGACACCGTCAGACTGAGTGGGTCCTGTTCAAGTCAGGGCTGCGCAAGGCCGCGACGTCGGTGCCGGAAGATGTTGTGTCAAGGGGCTGCATTGCCCCGGCTCATGGCGTTTTTCGCGTCTTGGCCGCCGACTCATTACTGGTCAAGATGTCTGCGAGCAGTAGACGATACGATTCCACAGGGAGTGAATACATGGAACATGCACCTTGCATCAGCCAGATCGCCACGTTGCTGGCCGACCCCAAGCGCAGCGCGATGATGTGGGCGTTGATGGATGGTTCGGCCCGGCAAACCGAGGAGCTTGCGCTACTGGCAGGGCTGTCACCGTCGTCGGCCAGCGCGCATCTGGCGCGGCTGTCCACGGGCGGTCTGTTAAAGGTCGAAGTCCGTGGTCGCAAGCGTTTTTTCCGCCTCTCGGCACCGGAGGTCGGCGCGGCGATAGAAGCGCTGGCCAGCGCCACCATCGCCAGCACCCCGCGAGAAATCCCCGAGATGTTCAAGCGCTCCACGCCCTTGGCGAAACCGCAGGCCGCGCCGTCATCGTTGTTGCGCGCTCGCTTTTGTGATGATCATCTGGGCGGGACGCTGGCTGCCGATCTTTATCAGCGATTGCTCGACGCCGGCTGGATCGAACAGTTTGAGCTGCGCGTGGTAGTGACGCATAAAGGCGCAAAGCAACTGGCCGGACGTGGGGTGTTTATCCAGGCGCTGGCCCATCGCAATGTGCAAGTGGCCTGCGCATGTCCGGACTGGAGCGAACGTCGACCGCACATGGGGGGCTCGCTCGGCGCGGCGCTGCTGCAACTGTTCATGCAATCCGGCTGGCTGACCTTGCCCAATGATTCAAGAGCGCTGCAACTGTCGGCCACCGGGGAGCGAGAATTGCTGCGCTTCGCCAAAGAAACCGCTCTACAAATGGCGTAGTAGAGCCGTGCGTCACCACCGTTCGGGGCTGTCGCCTACGACTGCGAACAGGTCGCATCCAGCACGAACGCAGGGACGCTATCGCGCACACTCGATCCGGGGACTTTTCGGATGGGGTAGGCGGCATGGACACTCAGGGCTTCAGTGCGGCAGAACGCTTGGAACGACTGCCGGTCAGTGGTTATCACCGGATCATTTTCATCATCATTGCCTTGGCGTTTTTCTTCGACTCCATGGATCTGGCGATGATGACTTTCCTCCTCGGCTCGATCAAAGCCGAGTTCGGCCTGAGCAGCGCCCAGGCTGGGCTGCTCGCCAGCTCGAGTTTCTTCGGCATGGTACTGGGCGCCTCGTTGTCAGGCATGCTCGCCGATCGCTTCGGGCGCAAACCGGTGTTCCAGTGGAGCATCGTTCTGTGGGGGGTGGCGAGTTACCTGTGCTCGACGGCGCAAACGGTCGAGACACTGACACTGTTTCGCATTCTGTTGGGAATCGGCATGGGCATGGAGTTTCCGATTGCGCAGTCGATGTTGTCCGAGTTGATTCCCGCCCAGCGACGGGGGCGCTACATCGCCTTGATGGATGGCTTCTGGCCGTTGGGTTTTGTCGCTGCCGGCGTGCTTTCGTATTTCCTGCTGCCGCTGATTGGCTGGCGTGACATCTTTCTGGTGTTGGCGGTACCGGCGGTGTTCGTGCTGGCGATCCGCTTCTTCATTCCCGAGTCACCTCGCTGGCTGGAGCAGGCCGGGCGAGATGACGCGGCGGACAAGGTGCTGAGCGGCATCGAAGCGCGGGTACGTGCTTCGATCGGCGGTGCGGCGCTGCCGGAACCGATTCGCTTGCCGCGTACGGTGACGCCACCGGGCAATTTCTTTTCGGCGCTCAAGCAGATCTGGTCACCGCAGTATCGCCAGCGCACGACGATGATCTGGAGTCTGTGGTTTTTTGCGCTGCTCGGTTTTTACGGGCTGACGTCGTGGCTGAGTGCACTGTTGCAACAGTCGGGTTTTGCCGTGACGCAGTCGGTTTATTACACGGTGCTGATTTCGCTGGGGGGCATTCCCGGGTTTCTCATGGCCGCGTGGCTGGTCGAACGCTGGGGGCGTAAACCGGTGTGTATCGTCACGTTGCTCGGTGGCGGGGTGATGGCGTTTCTCTACGGGCAGAGCGCGGTGTTTGGCGGCAACGTGGCGCTGTTGATCAGTACCGGGCTGCTGATGCAGTTTTTCCTGTTCGGGATGTGGGCGGTGCTCTACACCTACACGCCGGAGCTGTATCCGACCTCGGCACGTGCGACCGGCTCAGGGTTTGCTTCGGCGATTGGCCGCGTCGGCTCGTTGCTCGGGCCATTGGTGACCGGGCTGGTGTTCCCGATAACCGGGCAGGGCGGGGTGTTTGCGCTGGGCGCGGCGTGCTTTGCGATTGCGGCGGGAGTGGTGTGGCTGTTCGGGATGGAGACGCGGGGGAAAACCCTGGAAGAGCTGACAGAAGCCCAATCCATCGGCTAACACCGATCCAATGTAGGAGTGAGCCTGCTCGCGATAGCGATCTGTCAGTTAACACATCTGGTTCTGACACTCCGCCATCGCGAGCAGGCGAAGGCCTACAAGGGTTTTGCAGTGTTGCTTATGGTTTTACCAGGCGCGCATCGAGGCTGTTCTGCGCCAGACACTTGGCCTGATCCTGGGTCATGCCCAAGTGCTCATGCAGCGCGTAGAAGTTCTCGGTCACGTAACCACCGAAGTACGCCGGGTCATCGGAGTTCACCGTGACCTTCACACCACGCTCAAGCATGTCGAGAATGTTGTGCTGCGACATGTGATCGAACACGCAAAGCTTGGTGTTCGACAGCGGGCACACGGTCAGTGGGATCTGTTCGTCGATGATCCGCTGCATCAGGCGCTCGTCTTCGATGGCGCGCACGCCATGGTCGATGCGCTGGATTTTCAGCAGGTCGATGGCTTCCCAGATGTATTCCGGCGGGCCTTCTTCGCCGGCGTGGGCAACGGTCAGGAAACCTTCGTGTCGGGCACGATCGAACACACGCTGGAACTTGCTCGGCGGGTGGCCCATCTCGGAACTGTCCAGACCGACTGCGACAAACGCGTCACGGAACGGCAGCGCCTGATCGAGGGTTTTCTCGGCTTCTTCTTCGCTCAAGTGGCGCAGGAAGCTGAGGATCAAACCGCTGGTGATGCCCAGTTGCTGCTCGCCATCCTTCAGCGCCGCCGCGATGCCGTTGAGCACCACTTCGAAGGGGATGCCCCGGTCAGTGTGGGTCTGCGGGTCGAAGAACGGTTCGGTGTGAATCACGTTCTGTGCTTTGCAGCGCAGCAGGTACGCCCAGGTCAGGTCGTAGAAGTCCTGCGAAGTACGCAGCACATCGGCGCCCTGGTAATACAGGTCGAGGAATTCCTGCAGGTTGTTGAAGGCGTAAGCCTTGCGCAGGGTTTCCACGTCGTTCCACGGCAGGGCGATCTTGTTGCGTTCGGCCAGGGCGAACAGCAGCTCGGGCTCCAGCGAGCCTTCCAGATGCAGGTGCAGTTCAGCCTTGGGCAAGGCGTTGAGCCAGTCGTACATATTCTTTTCTCATCAGGTGCAATGACGGCATTCTACAGATGCTCGCCGAAACAATTGGCAAAACCTGACCAAGCGATCCATCAAACGGCTTCCTGCTCGCGGCGATAAGCGTAGGTATCGGCGAAGCGCGACAGCAGGAATTCGGCGCAAGTGGTGGTCGGATATTTCGCTGGATGCGCTGCGTCCTGACAACCGGGCAGGCATTCGATGCGCGTGTCCGGGTGCGGCTCGGCGAAGAATGGCATTGAGTAGCGATCCACGCCGAGCGGGCTGATCACCCGGTGCGGGGTCGAGCGATAACGGTCGTTGCTCCAGCGCGCCATCATGTCGCCGAGGTTGACCACGAAAGTGCTTTCAATCGGTGGCGCGTCGATCCATTCGCCCTTGACGTTCTTCACTTGCAAGCCGCCGGCGCTGTCCTGGTAGAGCAGGGTGATGCAGCCGTAATCGGTATGTGCGCCGGCACCTTGCTGCTCGGCGGAGCTGGCGGTGTGGCGCGGTGGGTAATGGATCATGCGCAGCACGCTGACCGGATCCACGAAGCGGCTGTCGAAGAAATCACGTTCGATGTTCAGCGCCAGGGTCATCGCGCGCAACAGGGTTTGCGCGAGGGCCTGCATGTCGAGGTAGTGCTGCTCCATCAAGTCTGCCCATCCCGCTTGCGCTGGATGACGGTTCGGCCCGCGTAGAGGTTTTTCCGCGAGCACGTCGGGATGGCTGGCCGGCAGGTGCAGGCCCATGTCGAAGGTTTCTTTGAGGTCGCTGGGTTTGCTCGGGTCGAGTTGCTCGGTGGCGATGGCGCCGTAGCCGCGATGGTGGCGGGTCTGGGTGATGTCAATCTTGAGTTTTTCCGCTGCGGGCAGGGCAAAGAAACGTTGAGTCTGATCGAGCACGGCGTCGATGCGCTGCGGCGAAATCGGGTGACCTTTGATGTAGAAAAAGCCCCATTCGCGGCAGGCTTGGTCGATCTGTTCGGCTACGGCGGGCCAGGCGTTTTTGTCGTCGGAATAAAGCGGGCTGATATCGATGATCGGAAGCTGATCCATACACAATCCTTGAGAGCGCTGAAGATCAAATGTAGGAGTGAGCCTGCTCGCGATAGCAGTGTATCAGGCGACACTTTTGCTGAATGACCCACCGCTATCGCGAGCAGGCTCACTCCTACAAGGGACGGTGGTAGGACTGGCGTTACTTCGGCATCTCCGCCTTCATGCCTTCAACGTAATAGTTCATCGACGCCAGTTCCGCATTGGTCGCGCTCACGCCCGCCGGGATTTTCTCGACCCCGGCCTGATCCTTGATCGGCCCGGTAAACGGTTGGAATGCTCCGCTCTTGATGTCGGCAATGATCTGCTCGGCCTCGGCTTTCACCGGCGCTGGCACCAAGTCGCTGATCGGCAGTTCAACCGTGCCTTCCTTCAACCCGCCCCAGTAATCCTGGGATTTCCACGTGTGGTCGATCACGCTCTGCGTCGCTTGAATGTAGTGCGGTGCCCAGTCGTTGACGATCGACGTCAGCACGGCTTTCGGCCCGAAGTGCGCCATGTCCGAGGCATAACCCACCGCATACACGCCACGACGTTCAGCGGCCTGAATCGGTGCCGGACTGTCGGTGTGCTGGAACACCACATCGACGCCCTGATCGATCAGCGCGTTAGCCGCATCGGCTTCCTTGCCCGGATCGAACCAGGAGTTGACCCACACCACCTTGATCTCGGTACCGGGGTTGTATTTGTTCAGCGCCAGTTGAATCGAGTTGATGTCGCGGATCACCTCGGGGATCGGGAACGAGGCGACATAGCCGATCTTTTTGGTCTTGGTCATCTTCGCCGCAAGGAAGCCACCGACGTAACGGCCCTCGTAGGTGCGCGCCAGATAGGTGCCGAGGTTCTTGTCCTGTTTGTAGCCGGTGGCGTGTTCGAAAGTCACCTTGGGAAATTGCTTGGCGACTTTCAGCGTCGGGTTCATGTAGCCGAACGAGGTGGTGAAGATCAGATCGTATTTGTCCTTGGCCATGTTGCGGATCACCCGCTCGGCGTCGGCTCCTTCGGCGACGTTCTCGACGTAATTGGTGGTGATCTGATTGCCGAATTTCTCGGCAAGAGCCTTGCGCCCCTGCTCATGCTGATACGTCCAGCCGTGATCACCGATCGGGCCGATGTAGACGAAACCGACCTTCAGCGGATCGGCAGCGCTGGCGCTCAGGCTGATCCCCAGACCGAGGGCGGCGCACAGCAGTTTGTGCAGCGGACGTATTTGCATGAATTGGAGCTCCATTTTGTTGTGTGTGGTCAGGGCCAATGCAAATTGCTGACCAATAGGACAACAAACAAAAAAGATCGCAGCCTTCGGCAGCTCCTACATGGGAATGCGCAACCTGTAGGAGCTGCCGAAGGCTGCGATCTTTTCAGCGCCAGAACCAACGCAGTGCAAGTCCGCGAGTTCACGCCATCGCTTGGTGCGCTAAGGTGTAACGAAACGTTAGCGCCGCCCCGCAGTCAGTAGCTCATTCGCACTCTTCGGCAAAAGGCCCGCCATGTTCACAATCCTCAAGCAAGAAAGTTTTCTGCTACTGGCCGTCATCGCCGCGTGCGTCGCCTATCCGTTGGAACACTGGATGTTGCACAGCGGCCAGATCGTCGCGCTGACTGCCGGCCTGGTGCTGATCGCCTTCATCGTCGCCGCCTCGATGCGCGTCGCCCATCACGCCGAATTGCTCGCCGAAAAGGTCGGTGACCCTTACGGCACGATGATCCTCACGCTCGCGGCCGTGCTGGTGGAAGTGGTGATTCTGGCGATCATGATGAGCAACGAAGCGTCGCCCACGCTGGTGCGTGACACGATCTATTCCGCTGTGATGCTCGACATCAATGGCATCCTCGGCCTCGCCGCGCTAATGGGCGGGATTAAACATGGCGAGCAGTCGTACAACGACGATTCGGCGCGCAGCTACAGCGTGATGATCCTCACCGCCATGGGCGTGTCGATGGTGGTGCCGGAGTTTATTCCCGAGGCCAACTGGAAGATTTATTCAGCGTTCACCATCGGTGCGATGGTGGTGCTGTATGCGCTGTTTCTGCGCATGCAGGTCGGCCCGCACAGTTACTTTTTCAGCTACAGCTACCCGGACAAACGCCGCAAGAAGGAACCGCAGGACGCGCAGGGGAAAGCCCCGAGCATCGGCCTGTCGATCGGTATTCTGGTGTTTGGCATTGTGGTGATCGGCGCCCTGGCCGAGGTGATGTCGAAGACCCTCGATCTGGGCCTCGAAGGCACTGGCGCGCCGCCGGTGATCACGGCGATTCTGGTGGCGGCGATTTCTGCGGCGCCGGAAATTTTGACCGCGTTGCGTGCAGCGTTGGCCAACCGCATGCAGTCGGTGGTGAACATTGCGATGGGCGCGTCGCTGTCGACGGTGATTCTGACGGTGCCGGTGATGGAGGCGATGGCGCTGTATACCGGCCAGCCGTTTCAGATGGCGATGACGCCAGTGCAGACGGTGATGATTTTCCTGACGTTGATCGTCAGCGCGATCAACCTGAATGACGGCGAGACCAACGCCATCGAAGGCATGACGCACTTCGTGCTGTTCGCGACCTTCATCATGCTGTCCCTGCTCGGCCTCTGATGATTGATCGTTCCCACGCTCCGCGTGGGAATGCCGCCATGGACGCTCTGCGTCCGCTGCTGGGACGCGGAGCGTCCCGAGATGTATTCCCACGCAGAGCGTGGGAACGATCATATGGGGAGGGGGATCAGGTGCCGGCGATCAGTTGGCGTGCCGCCTGGCTGTGATCGGCGATCAGGCCTTTCAGATCCAAGCCTTCAACCTGCCCATCAACCACGCGCCACTTGCCACCAATCATCACCCGATCCGCACGATCGGCACCGCACAACAGCAGCGCCGAAATCGGATCATGGCTGCCGGAGAAGCGCAGTTCATCCAGCTTGAACAACGCCAGATCCGCCTGCTTGCCCACGGCAATCTCACCGATGTCGGTGCGGCCCAGCAAGCTCGCCGAACCCTTGGTCGCCCAGCCCAGCACGCGTTCCGGGGTGATCTTCTCGGCGCCGTAACGCAGACGCTGGATGTACAACGCCTGACGCGCTTCGAGAATCATGTTCGAGGCATCGTTGGACGCCGAACCATCGACGCCCAGACCAAACAACGCACCGGCGTCAGTCAGATCGATACTCGGGCAGATGCCGGAAGCCAGACGCATGTTCGAGCTCGGGCAATGGCAAATACCGGTGCCGGCCTGGCCGAGGCGGGCGATTTCATCCGGGTTGAAGTGGATGCCGTGGGCCAGCCAGGTGCGCGGGCCGAGCCAGCCGACGCTGTCGAGATAATCGACGGTGCGCAGGCCGAAACGCTGCAGGCAGAAGTCTTCTTCATCGAGGGTTTCAGCCAGGTGCGTGTGCAGGCGCACGTCGAGTTTGTTCGCCAGTTCAGCACTCGCCGACATGATTTCCGGGGTCACCGAGAACGGCGAGCACGGTGCCAGCGCGATTTGGATCTGCGCGCCATCGCCACGCTCGTGGTACTCGTGAATCAGGCGCTGACTGTCGTCGAGAATCACCTGACCTTCCTGCACGGTCTGCTGCGGCGGCAGGCCTCCGTCCTTCTCGCCGAGGCTCATCGAACCGCGGGTGAGCATGGCGCGCATGCCCAGTTCACGCACGGTTTCGACTTGCACGTCGATGGCGTTTTCCAGGCCGTCCGGGAACAGGTAGTGGTGGTCGGCAGCGGTGGTGCAGCCGGACAGCAGCAATTCGGCCAACGCGACTTTGGTGGCGAGGGCGAGTTTCTCAGGTGTCAGTCGCGCCCACACCGGGTACAGGGTTTTCAGCCACGGAAACAACGGCTGATTGACCACCGGCGCCCAGGCGCGAGTCAGGGTTTGATAAAAATGGTGGTGAGTGTTGATCAGGCCCGGCAGGATCACATGCTCGCGAGCATCAAAGACTTCATTGCACGGCGCCGACGGCTGTTGGCCGGCCGCAAGCACTTCGACGATGACACCGTCTTGCACGACAAGACCGCCACGGGCATCGAGCTCGTTGGAGGTGAAAATGGCGAGGGGATTTTTTAACCAGGTACGGGTCGCGGGCATGTTGCCGGCTCCTCTGAAAATGGGTTCAGGGTTGCCAGCTCAGTGATGCCCTGTCTGCTGATCCAGGGTCGCCGCGGGGACGAGGTGCGCAGTTTCAAACAAATTGTTGCAACGGGCAAGCCCAACCCGACCATTCACCACGGTCCCCTGTAGGAGTGAGCCTGCTCGCGATAGCGGTGTATCAGGCAACACTTTTGCTGAATGACACACCGCTATCGCGAGCGGGCTCACTCCTACAGGGGATTTTGTGGGGTTACCAGGGAATGGTTTCACCTTTGTAATTGATGAAGTGATGCCCACCTTTACCGGTATACGCATTCACCTGATCAACCAGGCCACGGGTGCTGGTTTCCACATCAAGGTCAGCGCCTTCGCCACCCATGTCCGTCTTCACCCAACCCGGATGCAGCGACAACACCGTCATCTTCTGCTCGCCCAATTGCGTAACAAAACTGTTGGTCATCGAATTCAGCGCAGCCTTGCTCGCCTTGTACAGCGCCAGTTCCGGCGCGTCCGGCATGGTCACGCTGCCGAGCACTGAACTCATGAACGCGAGCACGCCGCTACCGTCACGAATCTGCCCGGCAAAGCGTTGGGCCAGATTGATCGGCGCCACGGCGTTGGTGAAAAACAGCTGGCCGACTTCGGCCAGTGTCGCGCCTCCCGGGGCCTGATCGGCCGGGCCTTTGACCCCGGCGTTGACGAACAGCAGGTCGAAGGTTTCGCCCTTGAGCTGTTGGCTCAGAGCGATCACCGCTTGCTGATCGTCCATGTCGAGTTTCTCGATCCGCACCTTGCCCAGCGCTTGCAGCGCCTCGGCGTTTTGCGGATTGCGCACGGTGGCGGTGACCTGCCAGCCGTCGGCCAGCAGGGTTTTCACCAGACCGAGGCCGAGGCCCCGGGAGGCGCCGATGATCAGTGCGTTTTTTGCAGACATGATGGGCTTCCTTGATGAATGAGGATCATGGATTCAATGGACAGGCCTGACCGAGGCGAAGTTGCAGCTCTTGCCGCAGCGCGTCGAGTTCGCGCATGCGGGTTTCGATCAGTTGCAGTTTGTCGCGCAGCAATTGCGCGACGGCGTTGTCCGGATCGGGTGCGTTCCACAACGCGGCCACGCTGTCGCCGATCTCGCCGAGGGTAAATCCCAGACGCTGCGCCGTTTTGATATAGAGCACCAGTTGCACCATCTCCGGCGGATAGTCGCGGTAACCATTGGCACTGCGCTGCGCCGCAATCAACCCGCGCTGCTCGTAGAAACGCAGGGTGTCACGGCTGACGGCGCTGGCCTGGGCTAATTCACCGATGCGCATGGCGACTCTCAAAAGGGCTATTGACCCTGGAGCATACTCCAGGCTTTACCGTGGTTGCTCCTCAAATTTCTGGAGCATGGATGATGTGGACTTCAACGCAATATCGCAACGTGGTGCGCGGCAGTGCCTGGTATGACCTGGTCGTCACGGCGGCGTTTGCCACGCCGTGGAGTTTTGCGCTTGTGCATGGGATGTTGAGCGCACTGAATTTGCCCGGCGAACTGCCGGCGTTTCAGCCTGTGCATCTGTTGATGGCGAATCTGCTGGGGTCGGTGGTGTGTGTTTGGGCGGTGCTGCGGATTCGTGATCCGCAGGCGCGTTATGGACGGTATGACGCGGTGGCGCGGTTTTTGTTTGCGGCTTGGCAGGGGTATGCGTTGTTGCACGGTGCCAGTTCGATTCTGATTGTTTTCCTGGTCTTCGAGTTAGCGTGGGGCGTTGCTCAAGTATTGCCTGTTGAAAAGCCATCGCGAGCAGGCTCACTCCTACAAGGGAATTGTGAACCCGATCCAATGTAGGCCTTCGCCTGCTCGCGATAGGGCCAACAAGGTCACCGCATCAATGCCCCGCCTGCCAAGGCTGCCCAAGCGACACCGGCGCATACAACCGAGTACGCAACGCATCCCGCGACAACAGCACCAACACCACAATCGTTGCCACGTACGGCAGCATCGCCAGCAAACTCGACGGAATCGCCAGCCCCAACCCCTGCGCCACCAGGTGCAGGATGCTGGCGAGCCCAAACAGATACGCCCCGAGCAGCAACCGCCACACCCGCCAACTGGCAAACACCACCAGCGCCAGCGCAATCCAGCCGCGCCCGGCGGTCATGTTTTCGGCCCACATCGGCGTGTACGCCAGCGACAGATACGCGCCGGCCAATCCGGCCATCGCCCCGCCAAACAGCACTGCCAGGGTGCGCACGGTCAACACCGGCAAACCCATCGCACTGGCCGCATCCGGGTTCTCACCCACGGCTTGAATGATCAACCCGACACGACTTTTGATGATCACCCACGCCACCAGCGCAAACAGCGCGAACGACAGATACACCAACAAATCCTGCGCGAACAGCATCCGCCCGATCAGCGGAATCTCACTCAGATAGGGAATCGCCAACGGCTCAAAACCGGCCAGCGGTTTACCCACCCAAGCCGCGCCGACAAAGGTCGACAGCCCGACACCGAAAATCGTCAGGGCCAAACCGGTCGCCACCTGATTGGCGTTGAACACCAGCGCCACCAAGGCAAACAGCGACGACAGCAACATCCCGGCGAGCATCGCCAGCAATACGCCAAGCCACAGGTTGCCGCTGTTCAGCGCGACGATAAAGCCGATCACCGCGCCAAACAGCATCATCCCTTCTTGACCGAGGTTGAGCACGCCGCTCTTCTCGCAGATCAGTTCACCCAACGCCACCAGCAACAGCGGCGTGCCGCACCGCACCATGGCGTAGAAAATATTGCTCAACAGATCGATATCCATCACAGCGCTCCGGCGGTTACGGCAGTGGTCGAAGTGCGCTTCGCCCAGCGCAGGTTCAGGCGTGGCCGATAGAGAATCAGCACGTCACAGGCGAGCAGGAAAAACAGCATCATTCCCTGAAACAATTGGGTGATCGCCTGAGGCAGGTTCATCGTCATCTGCGCGCTCTCGCCACCGATGTACAGCAGCGCCATCAACAAACTGGAGAACAGAATCCCGATCGGATTGAGGCGCCCGAGGAACGCCACGGTGATCGCCGCATAGCCATAACCCGGCGATACCTGCGGCACCAATTGGCCAATCGGCCCGGTGACTTCACAGACTCCCGCCAGCCCGGCCAAGCCGCCGCTGATCAGCAGCGCCAGCCAGATCAAGCGCTTCTCGCGAAAGCCGACAAACCCCGCCGCACGCTTGTCCAGCCCAAGCACCTTGATCTGGAAACCGACAAAGCTTTTCTGCAACAACACCCAAACCGCCACCAGTGCGAGCAAGGCGAAATACACCCCGGCATGCACGCGACCATCCTCCATCAGCAGCGGCAAACGGCTGGCATCACCGAACATCGCCGACTCGGGAAAGTTGAACCCGGCGGGATCCTTCAACGGCCCGTGTACGCAGAACAGCAGCAGGTTCAGCGCGATGTAATTGAGCATGATGCTGGTGAGGATTTCGTTGGCATTGAAGCGGGTGCGCAACCACGCCGTCAGCCCGGCCCACGCCGCGCCGGCGAGGGTGCCGATGAGCAGAATAAATACCAGCGCCCAACGGCTTTGCATGTCGATGACGTTCACCGCCAACGCGCTGCCGGCGAGGGCGCCGAGGAGCAATTGCCCCTCGGCGCCGATGTTCCAGATCCGCGCCTGATACGCCACCGCCAGACCCAATGCACAGAGCAAGATCGGCAGCGTTTTCACCAGCCATTCGGAGATGCCATACAAATCGCTGACCGGCGCGATCAGCAGCGTGTGCAAGGTTTGCAGCGGGTCATGGCCGAGGGCGATGAACAGTAGCGAGCCGCAGCCAAGCGTCAGCACCGCCGCCAACAACGGTGAGCACCACAACATCAAGCGCGATTGCTGGCCACGGGGTTCGAGGGAAAGCAGCATGTGGAAAACTCCGTTAAACCGTGGCGGCTGAAGGTGGGTTGTCGAACTGGCCGGCCATCCAGCCGCCGACGTCGCTGAGTTGTGTGTCGCCGGTGTTGTGCAGCGCCGACAGCCGCCCGCCACAAAGCGCGCCGAGGCGGTCGCTGATCTGGAACAGTTCATCGAGGTCTTCGGAAATCACCAGAATCGCCGCACCGGCATCGCGCAACGCGATCAGCGCGCGGTGGATGGTCGCGGCAGCACCGACGTCGACGCCCCAGGTCGGGTGCGCGGCGATCAGCAGTTTCGGTTGCTGAAGGATTTCCCGGCCGAGGATGAATTTCTGCAGATTGCCGCCGGACAAACTGCGCGCGGCAGTTTGCGTGTCCGGGGTTTTCACGCCGAAGCGCTGAATGATCTGTTGGGCGAGGGCTTCGACTTTGCCGCGCTGGATTAGCCCGTTGCTGACCAAACCTTGTTGGAAAGCCGTCAGCAGGGCGTTGTCCGCCAGACTCAGTTCCGGCACCGCACCGTGACCGAGACGCTCGGCCGGCACGAATGCCAGGCCCAGTTTGCGTCGCGCATCCGGGCGTAAATCAGCGACGTGTTGTTCGGCGAATCGAATGGTCGCGGCTTGCGCCCGAGGCAAGGTTTGTTCGCCACTGAGCAGGGCCAGCAATTCATCCTGACCGTTGCCCGCGACCCCGGCGATGCCGACGATTTCACCACTGCGCACTTGCACATCAATGTCAGTCAGCGTGCAGCCGAACGGATCCGGGTTGTGCCAACTCAAGCCCTTCACCTGCAAAAACGCCGCGCCGCCGCTGACTTTCGGATAGTCGCCAATCAACGCCGCCGCTTCGCCAACCATCATCTGCGCCAATTGCTGATCCGAACATTCGGCCGGCACGCAATGCCCGGCCACGCGCCCGCCGCGCAAAACCGTCGCGCTGTGACACAACGCCCGAACCTCGCCGAGTTTGTGGCTGATAAACAGAATACTGCAGCCCTCCGAGGCGAGGCGGCGCAGGGTGATGAACAACTCGTCTGCCTCCTGCGGTGTCAGCACTGAGGTCGGTTCGTCGAGAATCAACAGGCGAATGTCCTGCATCAGGCAGCGAATGATTTCCACCCGTTGCCGCTCGCCAATCGACAGGCTGTGGACAAGTCGTTCCGGCTCCAGCGCCATGCCATAACGGCGCGACACTTCGCGAATCTTCGGTTCGAGTTGTTTCGGCGTACCGGCGGCCGCGCCCATCGCCAAGGCAATGTTCTGCGCCACGCTGAGGGTTTCGAACAGCGAGAAATGCTGGAACACCATGCCGATGCCCAACTGCCGCGCCTGCGCCGGGTTGCGGATGTTGACCCGTTGACCCTGCCAGAGCATCTCGCCCGAATCGGCCTGGGTAACGCCGTAGATGATCTTCATCAGGGTGCTTTTGCCCGCGCCGTTTTCGCCGAGCAGGGCGTGGATTTCTCCAGGGGCGATGGTCAGGTCGATGGCGTCGTTGGCCAGACAACCGGGATAGCGTTTGCTGATATGGCGCAGTTGCAGGCGCGGGGTTGCAGGAGCAATGGGCATGACAGGCTCGACTTGCTTTGAGTTGTGCCTGTGGATAAAGCAATTTCCTGGCCATTGAGTCAGGAACGCGAGCGGGCCGCGTGTGCGAGTGCCTGAAGCAGAGCATTGCCTGCAAAACTGGCTGGGCTCACGGCACCAATTCAGAGCAAAGCCGTTGATCGGGCTCCAGTTTTGCCCGTTGGCAACTGATCAAAAAACGAGCAAACACGTGTGAGTCAGGCAGAACCTGAGACTGCGCCAGCCATGAACGGGTTATCCACAGCTTGTTCCACAGTTATTGTGCGCAAGCCGCAAACCCGGGCATAAGCACTGCGGTGCTTTCTTCTAATGGTGATAAACCGCGCTAACTGTCTGTTTCTGTTTGAAATTTTCGTTTCGTCGGTTGAATTGAACGAAAAGTGAGCAAACCGCGCAAAGCCACGTGACAGAAGGGTTACAGCGTTATGTGCTCAGGTTATCCACAGTCGGGTGCACAGCAGATGTGGGCAAGTTTGTGGAATATGAAATTTCGGGATCGCCCCAAAAGATCGCAGCCTTCGGCAACTCCTACATAAAAACGCCGTGACACAAAATTAACGACAACCATGGATCTGTAGGAGCTGCGGAACGCTGCGATCTTTTGATGTTGCTTCACCGCTGCAACAAAATTCGTCCACGACTCAAATCTGCTAGCTGGGTTTGCAAAACATCGATCTGCGCTTCCCCCACCGCCAACTTCAACTCAACCCCGTTCGCCGTGAAGTTTTCTTCGATAACCAACCCACCGAGATCGGCCACCCGCAACTTCACCAACGCCAACTCGGCAAACCCGCAAGCACAACTCAATGGCACCCGGCTAATCAGCTCAACCTTGGCCGCCGTCTGCAAACACTTGTTCGCGCCACCGCCATAGGCCCGGGCCAACCCGCCAGTCCCCAGTTGAATCCCGCCGTACCAACGAATCACCAACACCGCGACCTGATCGCAATCCTGCGCTTCAATCGCCGCGAGAATCGGCCGACCCGCCGTGCCGCCCGGCTCGCCGTCGTCATTGCTGCGATATTGATCGCCAAGTTTCCACGCCCAGCAATTGTGCGAGGCATTCAAGTCGCTGTGTTGCTCGAAGAACGCCTGCGCCTCGGCAGGGCTGCCGATCGGCGTGGCGAAGGTGATAAAGCGGCTTTTGCGAATCTCTTCGCGGTACTCGCAAAAACCGCTGAGGGTGAAAGGCATAAACGTCTTATAGAGGAGGAGTGAGGCCGCAGCCTTTGAGAATGATGCGGATCAGGTTGTTGCCGGCGTCTTCCATGTCCTGCTTGGTCAGCTTGCTGCGACCGCTGACGCGACAGATCTGCGTGGCGAAGTCGGCATAGTGCTGGGTGCTGCCCCACAACAGGAAGATCAGGTGCACCGGATCGACCGCGTCCATTTTGCCCGCATCGATCCACGCCTGAAACACTGCCGCACGGCCAGTGAACCAGGCGCGGTAATCCTGATTGAAATATTCGGTCAGGCATTCACCGCCGCTGATCACTTCCATTGCAAAGATTCGCGAGGCTTGCGGCTGGCGGCGGGAGAATTCCATCTTGGCGCGGATGTAGCGGGTCAGCGCTTCGGCCGGATCGTCCTCGGCGGTGAGCGTATTAAAGGTGCTGTCCCACAATTCGATGATGTTGCTCAACACCGCCACGTACAAACCGAGTTTGTTGGTGAAGTAGTAATGCAGGTTCGCCTTGGGCAACCCGGCATTCTGCGCGATGGTGTTCATGCTGGTGCCTTTGTACCCGTGACGGGCGAACTCGTCTTCGGCGGCTTTGAGGATGGTCTCTTCGTTCTTCTGACGAATGCGGCTGGCGGGTTTACCGCCGTGGGCTGGGACTTCAAAGGTCATAGGCACTTCCGGGTTTGTCTGTGGGTGCAACCAGTTGCGTTGATAGCGCACCCACAGGCATCCGACAAGTCTTTGCGCGATAAAACCGTTACGCCTGTTCGATCTTGTTCAGCGGCGCGTGGGTTTCAGTGGCTTCGGTTTTCGACTCCGGCAGCAACAGGCACAGGATGATCGCGGTCAGGCCACCGCTGGTGATCGCCGAGTCGAACAGGTTCTGCACCAGTTTCGGCAGCAGGTGCAGCAGGTTCGGTTGCGCAGCAATACCCAGACCGACGCCGAACGAAGTGGCGATGATCAACATGCTGCGTCGATCCAGCGACGACTGCGCGAGGATGCGCACGCCGGCAGCGGCCACCGCACCGAACATCACCAGAGTCGCGCCGCCGAGCACCGGCTTCGGGATCTGTTGCAGCACCGCGCCGATCATTGGGAACATGCCGAGACAGAAGAGGATCGCGCCGATGTACAGGCCGACATAACGGCTGGCGACGCCGGTCAACTGGATCACGCCGTTGTTCTGCGCAAACGTAGTGTTGGGGAAGGCGCTGAAGGTCGCGGCGATCATGCAACTGACGCCATCGCCGAGCACGCCACCGCGCAGGCGGCTTATATAAGAAGGGCCGCTGATGGGTTGGCGAGCGAGCATGCAGTTGGCGGTAAGGTCGCCGACGGTTTCGATGGTACTGATCAGATAAATCAGCGCGACCGGCAGGAAAGCCGTCCAGTCGAAGCTGAATCCGAACTTGAACGGTGTAGGAAAACTCACCAGTGGCAAGTCAGGTAAAGGCTGCGGCAGCAGTTTGCCACTGAACCACGCGGCCAGACTGCCGAGCAGCAAACCGATGATAATTGCCGACAAACGCACCCACGGCGTATTGGAGCGGTTGAGCAGAATGATCGTCAGCAGCACAAACACACCCAGCGCCAGATTGCCCGGCGCACCGAAGTCCGGCGCATTGAAGCCACCGCCCAGATCGGTGATGCCGACCTTGATCAGGCTGATACCGATCAGGGTGATGACGATCCCGGTCACCAGCGGCGTAACGACTCGACGCAATTGACCGATGAAACGGCTGAGGACGATCTGCACAATTGCGCCGAAAAAGCACACGCCGAAGATCATCGCCAGAATGTCTTCCGGGCTGCCGCCGCGTTGCTTGACCAGAAACCCCGCCGACAGCACCGCACCAAGAAAGGCAAAACTGGTGCCTTGCAGGCAAATCATCCCGGCGCCAATCCCGAACGGCCGCCGCGCCTGAATAAACGTGCCGACGCCCGAGACCATCAACGCCATGCTGATCAGATACGGCAAATACGCCGTCAGCCCCAGCGCCGAACCAATCACCAATGGCGGGGTGATGATGCCGACGAAACTGGCGAGCACGTGTTGCAGCGCCGCGAGGGTGGCGGCGAGTGGTTTGGGGCGGTCGTCGAGGCCGTAGATCAGGTCGCTGGACGGTGCGGAATCTGGCTGCATGGCTTAGGGCTTCTTATCAAAGGAACGAAGTAATTCCCCCTCTGCAAAAACCTGTCCACTTGCTCAGCTTTATGAGCGAATCACCCGCAAACATAGGAGCTGCCGCAGGCTGCGATCTTTTGATCTTGCCTTCAACGCGTCGCCGCCAGACTCTCCAGAAAGCTTTCCAGCACCAAATGAGGGCGCCGGCCCTTGCGCGTGACCGATGCGAGGCTCAAGTCATAAAAACGCGTTTGCGATTTCAACGCACGCAAGCGACCTTGCTGCACCCAGAGGCTGGCGTAGTGATCCGGCAGATAGCCGATGTAGCGCCCGGTCAGAATCAGGAATGCCATGCCTTCACGGTCGGAAGCGCTGGCGGTGCAATTGAGCGCCTGGTAATGCGCCTGAATATCCGCCGGCAACCGAAACGTCGGCGCAATCGCGTCCTGACTGTTCAGGCGTTCGTCATCCAGTTGCTTGTCATCGACATAAAACAGCGGATGGCCCACCGCGCAGTAAAGCAGCGAACGTTCGCTGTACAGCGGCTGATATTCCAGCCCCGACAACGCACTGGCCTGCGGCACCACGCCGACATGCAGGCGTCCATCGAGCACGCCTTGCTCGACTTCGTTCGGCGCAATCATGCGGATCTGGATCTGCACATCCGGCCCGCGTTCCTTCAATTGCGCGAGGGCGTGGGTGATGCGCATGTGGGGGAGGGTGACGAGGTTGTCGGTCAGGCCGATGATCAGCTCACCGCGTAAATGCTGGTGCAGGCCGTTGACCTCGGTGCGAAAACTTTCCAGCGCACTTAATAGTTGCAGCGCCGATTGATAGACCTCGCGTCCTTCTTCGGTCAGCGAAAAACCGGCGCGCCCGCGCTGACACAAGCGCAAGCCAAGGCGCTGTTCAAGATCGCTCATCTGCTGACTGATCGCCGAGCGACCGATGCCGAGCACGGTTTCCGCCGCCGAGAAGCCGCCGCATTCCACCACGCTACGAAAAATCCGCAGCAGGCGAATATCAAAGTCACTCACCTGGGCTAGCGGATCGGGGCGGCGACTGCTCATCTTATTGTTCTCATTGTTTAGCAAAGTTCTAACTGAAGGTTAGAAGAGTTGGATTTCACCGACTTTATCCCCGTGGCAATTTAGCTGCAACAACGCTTTTTATCTCCCTGACGCTTATGCCCTGCGAGGTTTTGCCCGATGAACATGCCTGAAAATGCGCCGTCGCCACTGGCCAGCCAATTGAAGCTGGACGCGCACTGGATGCCGTACACCGCCAACCGCAACTTCCAGCGCGACCCGCGTTTGATCGTTGGCGCCGAAGGCAGCTGGCTGATCGACGACAAAGGCCGCAAGGTATATGACTCGCTGTCTGGCCTGTGGACTTGTGGCGCAGGTCACACCCGCAAGGAAATTCAGGAAGCGGTCTCGAAACAGTTGGGCACCCTCGATTACTCGCCGGGCTTCCAGTACGGCCACCCGTTGTCGTTCCAGCTGGCCGAAAAAATCACCGAGCTGACCCCGGGCAACCTGAACCACGTGTTCTTCACTGACTCCGGTTCCGAGTGCGCCGACACTGCGGTGAAAATGGTCCGTGCCTACTGGCGCCTGAAAGGCCAGGCGACCAAAACCAAAATGATCGGCCGAGCCCGTGGCTATCACGGCGTGAACATCGCCGGCACCAGCCTCGGCGGCGTCAACGGCAACCGCAAGCTGTTCGGTCAGGCGATGATGGACGTCGATCACCTGCCGCACACGCTGCTGGCCAGCAACGCATTTTCCCGTGGCATGCCGGAGCAGGGTGGTATTGCCCTGGCCGATGAGCTGCTGAAGCTGATCGAGTTGCACGATGCTTCGAACATCGCCGCCGTATTCGTCGAACCAATGGCCGGTTCCGCCGGCGTTCTGGTGCCGCCGCAGGGTTACCTGAAGCGTCTGCGCGAAATCTGCGATCAGCACAGCATCCTGCTGGTGTTCGACGAAGTGATTACCGGTTTCGGTCGTACCGGCAACATGTTCGGCGCCGACACCTTTGGCGTGACCCCGGACCTGATGTGCATCGCCAAGCAAGTCACCAACGGCGCGATCCCGATGGGCGCAGTGATTGCCAGCTCCGAGATCTACCAGACCTTCATGAATCAGCCGACCCCCGAATACGCCGTGGAATTCCCGCACGGCTACACCTATTCGGCACACCCGGTGGCGTGCGCCGCAGGTCTTGCAGCACTCGATCTGCTGCAAAAGGAAAACCTGGTGCAGAGCGTTGCCGAAGTCGCACCGCATTTCGAAAACGCGCTGCATGGGCTGAAAGGTTCGAAGAACGTTATCGACATCCGTAACTTCGGCCTGGCCGGTGCGATCCAGATTGCCGGTCGTGACGGCGACGCCATCGTGCGTCCATTCGAAGCGGGCATGGCCCTGTGGAAAGCCGGGTTCTACGTGCGCTTCGGCGGCGACACCCTGCAGTTCGGCCCAACCTTCAACAGCAAGCCGCAAGACCTCGATCGCCTGTTCGACGCGGTCGGCGAAGTGCTGAACAAGCTCGACTGATTTTTCCTTCTATATAGCTATGCAAATAGCAGGCGCCTCTTGCGGGCGTCTGCGCACAAGAATTCAGGAGTTTTCGATGAGCGTTATCCCGCATTTGATCAATGGCGAACTGGTGACCGAGAACGGTCGCGCGGTAGATGTGTTCAACCCGTCTACCGGTCAGGCTATCCACAAGCTGCCACTGGCCAGCCAGGCAACCATCCAGAAAGCCATCGATGCCGCCAAGGCTGCGTTCCCGGCGTGGCGCAACACGCCGCCGGCCAAACGTGCTCAGGTGATGTTCCGTTTCAAGCAACTGCTGGAGCAGAACGAAGCGCGCATCTCGCAATTGATCAGCGAAGAGCACGGCAAGACCCTGGAAGACGCTGCCGGTGAATTGAAGCGCGGTATCGAGAACGTCGAGTTCGCTTGCGCCGCTCCGGAAATCCTCAAGGGCGAGTACAGCCGCAACGTCGGCCCGAACATCGACGCATGGTCGGACTTCCAGCCGCTGGGGATTGTGGCCGGTATCACGCCGTTCAACTTCCCGGCAATGGTGCCGCTGTGGATGTACCCGTTGGCGATCGTCTGCGGTAACTGCTTCATCCTCAAGCCGTCCGAGCGTGATCCAAGCTCTACACTGCTGATTGCTCAGCTGTTGCTGGAAGCGGGTCTTCCGAAAGGCGTGATGAGCGTGGTGCATGGCGACAAGACTGCCGTGGATGCGCTGATCGAAGCGCCGGAAGTCAAAGCGCTGAGCTTCGTTGGCTCGACGCCGATTGCCGAGTACATCTACGCCGAAGGCACCAAGCGCGGCAAGCGCGTTCAGGCACTGGGCGGCGCGAAGAACCACGCAGTGCTGATGCCGGATGCCGATCTGGATAATGCGGTCAGCGCACTGATGGGCGCCGCGTACGGTTCGTGCGGCGAGCGTTGCATGGCGATCTCGGTTGCTGTGTGTGTGGGCGACCAGGTGGCGGATGCGCTGGTGGCGAAACTGGTTCCACAGATCCAGGCGTTGAAAATCGGTGCCGGCACATCGTGCGGTCTGGACATGGGTCCACTGGTGACCGGACAGGCGCGCGACAAGGTCAGCGGTTATGTGGATGACGGCGTGGCAGCGGGCGCGACCCTGGTGGTCGACGGTCGTGGGTTCAGCGTGGCGGGTCATGAAGAGGGCTTCTTCCTCGGTGGCTGCCTGTTCGACAACGTCACCCCGGAGATGCGCATCTATAAAGAAGAGATCTTCGGTCCGGTACTGTGCATCGTTCGTGTGAACAGCCTGGAAGAGGCCATGCAACTGATCAACGATCACGAATACGGCAACGGCACCTGCATCTTCACCCGTGACGGTGAAGCGGCGCGTCTGTTCTGTGATGAGATCGAAGTCGGCATGGTTGGCGTAAATGTGCCGCTGCCGGTGCCGGTGGCTTACCACAGCTTCGGCGGCTGGAAGCGTTCGCTGTTCGGCGATCTGCACGCGTACGGTCCGGACGGTGTGCGCTTCTATACCCGTCGCAAGGCGATCACTCAGCGCTGGCCGCAGCGTGCGAGCCACGAGGCTTCGCAATTCGCATTCCCTAGCCTGTAAGTAGAAGGGCAGGGCAAAGAAGGCCGACCCCTTGGGGTCGGCCTTCATGTTTTCGGGCTTTTTTGACCGATGTGACAGATTTATGAAAATAGGTGTTGACGGCAGATTTGAGATGTCTATAATTCGCCCCACTTCCGGCGCAGTCGAAACGGAAAACTCCTTGAGATTCAATGAGTTATGTAGGTTTCGGCGGCAGGTTGCTTCAGTTCATCGAAGC
>Ga0160456_100187_pt1 | contig 43285 bp, 43 predicted proteins | sample HID1972K_E6MG_FD_108261 | JGI IMG/M metagenome (GOLD analysis project Ga0160456, IMG submission 108261) | Enriched pill bug-associated microbial communities from UW Madison campus, WI, USA - HID1972K_E6 MG | ecosystem: Host-associated > Arthropoda: Insects > Digestive system > Unclassified ... | reverse complement strand
GGTGAAGAACTCAAGCTCAAGGCTGCCAAGAATGGCGAACTGGTTGCCGCCGACGGCAAACAGATCAACCGCCTGCGCTCCGAGATTGGTTTTGTATTTCAAAACTTTAATCTGTGGCCGCACATGAGCATCCTCGACAACATCATCGAGGCACCGCGCCGCGTGCTCGGCCAGAGCAAGGCTGAAGCGATCGAAGTCGCCGAAGCGCTGCTGGCCAAGGTCGGTATCGCCGACAAGCGCCACGCTTACCCGGCGCAATTGTCCGGTGGCCAGCAACAACGCGCGGCAATCGCCCGCACGCTGGCGATGCAACCGAAGGTGATCCTGTTCGACGAGCCCACCTCGGCGCTTGACCCGGAAATGGTTCAGGAAGTACTTAGTGTCATCCGCGCATTGGCCGAAGAAGGCCGCACCATGCTGCTCGTGACCCACGAAATGGGCTTCGCCCGTCAGGTCTCCAGCGAAGTGGTGTTCCTTCACCAAGGCCTTATAGAAGAGCAAGGATCGCCTCAGCAGGTGTTCGAAAACCCGCTTTCGGCGCGCTGCAAACAATTCATGTCCAGCAACCGCTAACGGAGCAACATGCATGCAGAATTTCAAGAAGGTCTTCCTGGCCGCCGCCGTCACCCTCGCGTTCAGCGCCGGTGCCATGGCTGAAACCCTGAAGATGGGCATCGAAGCGGCCTACCCGCCGTTCAACAACAAAGACGCCAGCGGCAACGTGGTCGGCTTCGACAAAGACATCGGCGACGCCCTCTGCGCGAAGATGAAGGTCGAGTGCACCGTGGTCACTTCCGACTGGGACGGCATCATTCCGGCCCTGAACGCGAAGAAGTTCGACTTCCTGATCTCCTCGCTGTCGATCACCGACGAGCGCAAAGGCGCGGTCGACTTCACCGACCCGTACTACTCGAACAAGCTGCAGTTCATCGCCCCGAAAAACGTCGACTTCAAAACCGACAAGGACTCGCTCAAGGGCAAGACCATCGGTACCCAGCGTGCGACCCTGGCCGGCACCTGGCTGGAAGACACCTACGCCGATGACATCAAGGTCAGCCTCTACGACACCCAGGAAAACGCCTACCTCGACCTGACCTCCGGTCGTGTCGACGCGATCCTCGCCGACAAGTACGCCAACTATGACTGGCTGAAAAGCGACGCCGGCAAGAACTACGAGTTCAAAGGCGACCCGGTTGTCGAAAGCGACAAGATCGGCATCGCTGTGCGTAAAGGCGACCCCCTGCGTGAGAAGTTGAACGCTGCCCTGAAGGAAATCGTCGCTGACGGTACCTACAAGAAGATCAACGACAAGTACTTCCCGTTCAGCATCTACTGATCCTGACCTGTGGGACTGGCGCCGTGATGCAACGGCGCCGGCTCCCGACTTTGCCTGCCGCAATTTGAACAGAATTCCATGATTATCGACCTCTACGGATTCGGCCCGGCGCTCGCTGCCGGTGCGCTGATGACCGTCCAACTGGCCCTCACGGCCCTGTGCCTGGGACTGGTGCTCGGTCTGCTCGGCGCCTTGGCCAAGACTTCCCCGTACAAGCCGCTGCAATGGCTTGGCGGCACTTATTCGACCCTGGTGCGTGGCGTCCCGGAATTGCTCTGGGTGCTGTTGATCTACTTCGGTACGGTCAACCTGATGCGCGCCCTCGGTGAGTTCTTCGGCAACCCCGACCTGCAACTCAACGCTTTCGCCGCTGGCGTGATCGCCCTGGGCTTGTGCTTCGGCGCCTACGCCACGGAAGTGTTCCGTGGTGCAATCCTCGCCATTCCCAAAGGCCACCGTGAGGCCGGCCAGGCCCTGGGCCTGTCGAAATGGCGGATCTTCACCCGGTTGATCATGCCGCAGATGTGGCGTATTGCCCTGCCAGGCTTGGGCAATCTGTTCATGATCCTGATGAAAGACACCGCGCTGGTCTCGGTGATTGGCCTGGAAGAAATCATGCGCCACGCACAGATCGGCGTGACCGTATCGAAACAACCGTTCACCTTCTATATGGTCGCCGCGATCATGTACCTGGGCCTGACCGTGCTGGCGATGACCGGCATGCACTTCCTGGAAAAACGCGCCGCTCGCGGCTTTGCGAGGAGCGCTTAATGAACTGGGAAGTCATCATCAAGTGGCTGCCGAAACTGGCGCAGGGCGCGACCCTGACCCTGGAACTGGTCGCCATCGCCGTGATTGCCGGTCTGCTGCTGGCGATTCCGCTGGGCATCGCCCGCTCCTCCAAGCTCTGGTACGTGCGTTCGCTGCCTTACGCCTACATCTTCTTTTTCCGTGGCACGCCGTTGCTGGTTCAGTTGTTCCTGGTTTACTACGGCCTCGCGCAATTCGACGCTGTGCGTCAAAGCGCATTGTGGCCGTACCTGCGCGATCCGTTCTGGTGCGCGACGGTGACCATGACCCTGCACACGGCGGCGTACATCGCCGAGATCCTGCGCGGCGCGATCCAGGCAATTCCGCCGGGCGAGATCGAAGCAGCGCGTGCGTTGGGCATGTCCAAGCCGAAAGCGATGTTCTACATCATCCTGCCGCGTGCCGCGCGCATCGGTCTGCCGGCCTACAGCAACGAAGTGATCCTGATGCTCAAGGCCAGTGCGCTGGCCAGCACCGTGACTTTGCTGGAACTGACCGGGATGGCCCGTACGATCATCGCCCGCACCTATCTGCCGGTGGAGATCTTCTTCGCGGCAGGTGTGTTCTATCTGCTGATGGCTTACGTGCTTGTGCGCGGCTTCAAGCTGCTGGAGCGCTGGCTGCGCGTCGATGCCTGCCAAGGGCGTTGATACTCCCTACGTGCTGACGGGCGAGGACTTACTCGCCCGCTTCACGGCGTTGGATGCTTTCTTGATTGAGCATCAGGCACTGTGGAAACCTCGACCGTTCACACATCTTTCGCTTGCCTGGGAAGCGTCCTACCCGGAGCTGGCCTTGTGGCTACGCGGGCGGTCGCTGGAAGACGCGGAAAACGCTCACAACCAACCTGCTGACCTTGCTGATGCGCCGGAGCCGTTTGCTTCGTTGGCGGCGTTGTCGGCTGAGTTGAGCGCAGTGGGTGAGTTGCCGGGGCAGACGCTGGAAGCTGCGGGGCATCGGTTGAATGTCGATGTACCGGGGCGCAAGTGGCAGCAGATCGAGGCGTTTGCCCGTCGCTTGTCCTTTGCCTCGCAGCCGACGCATTGGCTGGACTGGTGCTCGGGCAAAGGGCATCTGGGACGGCGCTTGTTGGGCTCGGGACAGCAACTGACTTGCGTTGAATACGATCCTTTATTGGTGGCCAGCGGTCAGGCGCTAAGCCAGCGTCACCATCTGCACGCGTTGCATGTTGAACAGGATGTAATGGCGGCGAACGCTTCCACCGTATTGAACGCGAGTCACACGCCCGTCGCCCTCCACGCCTGCGGTGATCTGCATGTGCGATTGATGCAACTGGCCAGCGCCGCAGGTTGCCAGCAAATGGCGATCGCGCCTTGCTGCTACAACCGCATAAGTGGCAGCGAATATCAGGCCTTGTCCCACGCCGGACTGTTATCGCTCCTACAGCTCTCGCTGGAAGACCTGGCGCTGCCGATGAGCGAAACCGTTACCGCCGGTGCACGCGTCCGACGCCAACGCGACGCCTCGATGGCCCGTCGCCTCGCCTTCGACCTGCTGCAACGACAAGTGCGCGGCGTCGATGAGTACTTGCCCACACCTTCGTTGCCCAGCGCCTGGCTGGATAAACCGTTCGCCGATTACTGCCGCGATCTGGCCGATCTCAAAGAGTTATCCACAGTCGGCAGACCGGATTGGACGGCACTGGAAGCGGCGGGATGGCAACGATTGGCCGAAGTGCGCAACCTGGAACTGCTGCGCGGATTATTCCGACGACCAGTGGAGCTTTGGCTGAACCTTGATCGGGCACTTTTCCTCGCCGAACAGGGATACGTCGTACGTCTCGGCACTTTTTGCGAATCAGCCCTGACGCCACGCAATTTCCTATTGTTGGCCGAACGCGAATAAACCACCGCCAGCCTGTGGATAACTCTGTTGATGGTTTTTACTCGGATCCAATATCCACGCCTGTTTCGGCGTTGAAACAGCACTGGTCATTTTTTGTTCACATAAAGAAAAAACCAATAAAACAGGGATTTGCGAACAAAATGAGAACGCGTCCACAAAAAGCGGCCTAAGCGCGTAGTCGAGCCACTCAGTTGTGCATAAGCCGCCAATCAAAACGACATAACCGCCGAAAATCAGCAGCGCCCAGCGAATAATTGCAGCGGCTTGCCACCCTTGCTATACAGGGTCACAGCGTGCCGGCAGCGCACATTCAAACAAGAAAAATCTGACCGACAGGAAGCGACCGTGACGTTCATTTCTTACGCACAGAATTTTGAAGACGTCCGCCTGTGGCGTGCCCTCAAGCAGTTCGAACACGGCTTCTACATCGATGTCGGCGCCAACGACCCGAGCCACGACTCGGTTACCAGAGCCTTCTACGATCACGGCTGGCACGGCGTAAACGTCGAACCGATGCAAAATTACTACGACGCACTGTGCCAAGCGCGACCACGCGACGCGACCGTACAGTGCGTCGCCAGCGACCAGCCCGGCGAAATGACCTTCTACGGCATTCCCGGCACCGGCCTCTCCACCGCCGACCCCGCCGTCGCCCAACAACGCAAAGACCTCGGCATGGACGTGCGCAGCCTCACCGTCAAAGCCCGCACGCTGACCTCGATCTGCGAACAATACGCCGCCGACCGCCCGATCCACTTCCTCAAAATCGACGTCGAAGGCCACGAAGAAACCGTCCTGCGCGGCATGGACCTCAGCCGCCTCCGCCCGTGGATCATCGTCATTGAAACCCCATGGCAACGCGACCATACCTGGGAACACCTGGTCACCGACGCCGGCTACCAGTCGATCCTGTTCGACGGCCTCAACACCTGGTTCCTCGCCGACGAACACCACAACCTCAAACCCGCGTTCGACATCCCGCCGTGCAACCTCGACAACTTCCAGCTCTGCAAGGGCCACGCCCTCGCCCACCCACTGAGCCCCAGCGAACTCGACACCGCGCAACAACTCGCCGACGCCCTGCACCGCGCCGAACAGGCCGAAGCGCAGTTGTTTGCCCTGCAAAACAGCCGCACTGTGAAGGCCGTGCAAACGCTGCGAAATGTGCTGCGCAGGGCCTGATTTGCAGACATGCAAAAATAGTCTGAATTCAGGGGTTTACAGAAATTATCCAGTCGCTATAATCGTCGCCCACACGCCGGTATAGCTCAGTTGGTAGAGCAACTGACTTGTAATCAGTAGGTCCCGGGTTCGACTCCTGGTGCCGGCACCATACAAAACGAAGCCCCTGCAGAAATGCAGGGGCTTTGTTGTTTCTGGGTGTTTATATTTTTAGCCGCGTTTCAGCTTCAGTAGAAATAGCGCCTCTCCTCCGCACACGTCGATCTATACGCAAGACGCCCTTCTCCCACAACGCACGGCTTTTGCCCAAAACACCCGAATTTCCGCTTTTATGCCAAATTATGAACTGGCAATAATTATGGCGTGCCCATAAAAAGGTGTAATTGCATGAGCAGCGTTTCTCAGCTCACTGAACCGGCGGAGTCAATGGCAACGCGGTTTCCCAGTGAAGAGTGCTTGATGCCTCGACGCTTTGTTCCTCCGCCGCAGAGAGCGGCATTTGCGTTACGCGCGCGGCCTCACCGGCGTTCATCTGACGTACAGACTCCAGTAAGTCCTGCTGGAATTGCTCCAGTTCATCGACCATCGCTGATCTCCTCGTTTGTTGCTTAGAAAAGGCCAAGGACATGTCGTCACTGACAAAACGCATGGCGCGAAATCCTGAGAAATTTGTTGTAACGAGAAGCCAAGCAAAGCCACTACTGGCCACGATTGTGCATCGGCTCTTCCCCAAGCTACCGTCAAACCCGTCGCTGCCGATTCAGCGACCGGGCCTGATAACCCGGGTAAGATACAGGCGCACCAGCGCCCCAACTCACGTTTGCTGGCGCATTTTTTGCGTCTGCATTACTGTGCAATGGCGGCTGTGCGTGGGAGACCTTCGGGTCTGCCGGGTTCCTGTATCTCCGGTTTATCAGCCCGCGCATAGCTGCCACCCATTCGTCTGATAACGAATTGGCAGCTCTCATTTGATACAGGGAGTTAACAAATGAAAAGCATTGATCCGTCAGCACACCGGTCACTTCACGCCCGTCCATCTCGAACGGAAGGTGAAGCGAAATGACCCATTCTCAAGATCTGAAAACCCTCGGCCTCACCCACTTTTCCTTCCACTCCAATCAAGCGATGTTCCGCACCAACCGTGGTGTGCCGGTAATCGCCGCCCTTTCCCACGCCTCACACTTGCTTCACATCTCTCGACTACTCACTGCGGACACTTCAGTCTCGCGCGATCCTGATCTTCACGCTTATGCCTCGCAGTATTTGCAGGAATTGAGCAAAGCGCTGATCGATGATGTAGTGAAAGTGATGGATGCGCCGCCGGACAAGCCGTTGATGTAAACGCCGGTGTCAGGCCCTCGCTGATGCGAGGGTTTTTGCGTTTCAGACCTGACTGATCTCAAGCACAAACGAAATCTTCTGCTGACTTGCACTCCACACATAGCGCAAATGCTTGCCCTGCTTTGGAATCGAAACCGCTGGAGGTCGAAACGCGGCGATGCATTCATGGCCCGGCAGGCGAACGCTGTTGTAGAGCAGTCCCCACGCCTCGGTTTCGCGCAGTTGCCGGGCGAATAGCTGAGACGGCCCGTAAGCCTCAGGATTCGGATTATGCAGTTCGGGGTGATCGTGGCGAATGTCGTGTAACGGTTTCATCACCCGATTAACGTAAGTCCGCATGGTCAATTCAAGGTCCGCTTCTTGGGTCGCCGCAAGAAAACGTTCCTGGTGATAACAGGTCTCGGCGATGGCAGCAGCCTGACTGCTCGCAGCGTAGTAAACGCCGAAGGTGCCGTCGCAGAAACGACTGCGTTTGCCGATGTGGGTGAACGCAGCCATCACCGGAGTCGAGCCGGGGCCAGAGAGTCGATCTTCGGGTCGCACTCGGGCGAGAATCCCGGCCTGTTCGATCAGCCGATCGTTGGTCAGCGCTTCCAGCGCGTAGGCAACTTCCAGGTCTTCGGGATCGAGCACGTCTTCGAACAGCGCAATCGGCGGGAAGCTGCTGTTGACGATCCGATAGGCTCGCGGCCAGGCCACAACAACCAAATCGAGCGCCTTCAACCGCGCACCCCATCGAGGTAGCGGCGTACATCGGCGATATCGACTACGCGTCCGGCGAGCATGTAATCCAGCGCCGTTCGCCCATTGAACGGCGGCGCCGTGTTTGGGCTGCTGACCCACGTGTAGGCGCGGTCGCGGCTGTTGCTGAAGATGATGCTCAGCGCCTTGTGAATACCCATCAGGTAGGAGATGCGCTCAAGGGTGTCATTGGGCAGACGTATGTTCGGCAGGTGCTTGTATTTGTAGAACGTGGTGTTGCCGACGCCGCCCAGCAATGTGCGTTGCTGCTCGGCGCTGCAGCCCCAACGTTCCATGAGGTTGAAGAAAAACTTCAGCGCGACGCGGCCGGCTTCGGGGGCGTCTAGTTGTTCGCGTGGGGTGAGGGCTGGGGATGAGGTAGTCATTAAGCCTCTCCAGATTTGTCTTGCTTTGATACTAGTACATATACGAATAAATCGATAAAAAAACTCCGTAAGCGTATTACTGGTTACTACATTACCCATTGATTTGGATTCGGATATGACCGGATTTGAGCATTTCGTCGACCGAATCGAACCGCTGCCGAATACTTCGTGCTTCCAACATGGCTTGGGCAGTCTTGTCCGTAGGAATTCGTGCAATGGACGGCTGCTCTTGGATTTCAATAACGTCGTGAAGCCTGTTGCCAACTTGGCACTCCATATCGGCCGCTTCTTGTGATGCAATCACTTCGCTTACCTCACTCAGAACTGTAGCCACAGAGACTCGATGTCTCGACGCTGCCACTTCATCTGCTTTAACAAGTCGCCGCTATCAGCTCGGTCGCAAGTTCGCCTAGGACGCATCCACGTATTTCGCAGGCCAAAACCACTAACGTTGTCAGCCATTTCCCCGTGAAGAATCGTCCCCACGCACCAAAACCAAGCACTTTTTTTGACCCCCATCACCCCCTCGTCACCAAAAACCCCGATCCTGTGTCAGCCTCCAGCCATCGGCGAGGACATCAATTCGCTACTAAACCCGCGACAACTATGCTCAGGTGCAGGAATATAGCCAGCATATGGCGCCTGACCGGCAGTCTCGTAAACAACAATACCCAGCCCACTTCAGAGGGCATTACCCATGGATAGCAGAACCTTACGCAACCTCATGCGCATCGTGCAGACCGGCTCGTTGTCGGCCGCAGCCGAGCATTCGTGCCTGACTGTGCAGGCGTTGGCCGCGCAGTTGAACAAGGTCGAAGAGCAGTTCGGTTTCCGCTTGTTTCGTCGTTCCAACAAAGGGCTGACGCTGACGCCGCAAGGCTCTGAGCTGACGCCGTATATGGACAAAGTGCTGATTGCCACGCGACAGATGGAAGAAAAGGTCGAGGCGCTGAAAGTGCCGGGGCAGCGCACGTTGAAGGTTGCGTTGAACAACACGTTGTCGACTGACTTCAACCGGCGAATGATCGGACGCCTGATTGAGGTGTTTCCCGATTATCAGATGGAATTCAGCTACGCCGAGTCGATGGAAAATCTCAGCAAGCTGAAGAACGAAGACTTTGACCTCGCGGTGCTGATCGGTCCGCAGCGTCCGGGTTTGCCGAGCATTGTCTTGCCGGATGTGCAGGTGCAGGTGGTCGGTGCACATTGCGGTCAGGAGAATGATCCGCTGACGTTGCTGGGCAACAAGTTTCAGGTGCGTCCTGCGGAAGATTGTCCGTATTCCCACAGCTTTTTGCGTTTTCTCGACGCCGGGCTGGGCAATCACGAGAACGGTCAGCGCATGGTCTATTCGTGCAGTGAAACGCTGACGTTGTCGTTGATCACGCAGATGGACGCGGTCGGCATGGTCTCGCGTGAGGCCGCGCAGAAGAACGGCCTGACGATTTTCCCTGGTTTCGAGGATTTCCTCGAAGTGCGCCTGGCGGTGAACAATCCGGAGCTGTCGAACCAGGCGTTGAATGATGTCGTCGATCTGCCACTACATGAACGAGCCGAGCGCAATGTACGCAGCCGTCCCAACCGCCACACTGAGAAAGAGGTTTTTGCTGAAATACGCACATAACAACGTCGGAATCGCAGCATAGAATTCCGGGCGATCGAGCTGTATGTGCTGATCCTTGATCAACAAGGGAGTCAGGCTGATCGCAGCGACGATCGCCACCGGCAAGTATTCCAGCGCCCGCGCGATAAACGGCGGCCAGTGCTCGGTATTGACTTGCAGGGGCAAGGCGCGCGGCAGGAAGGTCACGGCCATCATCAGCGCGACCACCAGAATCAGGAACGTTTGGTCAGGCATACACCCACTCCGCAGCCCACAAACGTGGCGATAAACACATTGAACGGCGAGCTGCCGACCAGGCTCAACGCGCCCATGCACAGCACGGCAGCGGCGGCAGCGATGAGCTTGTTGCGGGTGTTGCACAGCGACACCAGCACGTAGAGCATCATTGCGGTGAGGGCGTAATCAAGCTGATATTTGATCAAGTGCGCGGCATATTGCGCGCAGACCGCGCCGAGCAAACCACCGAGCACCCATGAGGTGTGGCAGAACAGGTTGAAGCCGATCAGATAGCGCACGTTGACCGGCGCGCCGGTGCCGAGTTTCACACTGTGGAAAGCGAAGGATTCATCGGTCAGGCCACCGGCGTAAGCCCAACGCTCCATACGGCTCAGCCCCAATGTACGCAGGGCCTTGGCCATGTATACCGACATCAGCATGTGTCGCGCGTTGATCAGGAACGTGGTCAACACGATGGTGGTCAGCGACGCCCCACTTGAGATCAGCGCCAACGCGGCGAATTGCGATGCGCCGGCATACACGAACAAGCACATCGCCACCGGCAGCCACATCGGCAGGCCCGCGTTGACGGCCATCAGCCCGAACACGAATGACACCGTGAAATATCCGGCGACCACCGGGCTGGCTTCGGCAAACGTGCGCGATGGCTGTTGGGCAGCCATCAACGGCGCACTGCCGGACGTTTCATTCATAGATCCCTCTCAAATGTCCGTTCGCCATGGGGCTCGCAAAAACCCTGGGCAGTCCAAAAACGCTTGCCCGCGAGGTTAGCATCATCGACGAACAGGAACATCCGCAACACGCCGACCCGTTTCATGTCGGATGATGCCGCTTCAACCAGACGTTGTCCGACGCCCTGGCTGCGATAGCGCGGGCTGACGGCCAGATGATTGATCGTGCCGCGACTGCCGAGCATGCCGCCCAGTACCGCACCGACGATTTCGCCAGCGATGTCGAAGGCGAGATACGACGTGGTGGTTTTCTGGATCAACACGCCGCGCAGGCACTTGGCGTCCTGCCATTCGCAGAAGGACACTTCGTCGAACTGGCGGAAGAAGCGCTCCATGCGCTGCGCGTCCTTGGCCGTGGCGCGTCGCAGCACCACCGGCGTCGAGCACTCGACGCCATCGATTGGGGTGATCTGATTAGCGAACAATGTCGAAAGCGGTCCCGGGCCGCGAGAAGGAAATCGCCAGAATCTGCCGGTACGCCATGGCATGGGTGTTCGTATTACGCGCCGGGGTCACGTAGTGGCGCATATCGCGATCAAGGAAGTAGGTGGTGTCGAGAATTTCCTGATAAGTGGTCGACGCCAGTTGATGCTCATGGATGTCGTACAGACGACTCTCCGCACCCTCGACATTGTTGCGGCCCCAGAAGTGCACACCGCTGAACGGGTAACCGTCACAGTGAATCCCTTCCGGGGTGATTTCCAGTTGCTTGCCCGGTTTGATCTCGATGCGGATCTGATGGATCTGGCATTGCCAGATTTCATCGTGCAGCTCTTCCGGCAGCACGCTTTTGTACACTTCGAAATCGGTGTCGATCAGGCTGCGCATCACCGGTGAAGTGATCACTTCATCGGAGAAGTCCTGGAAGTGTCGTACCAGGCCGCCAACGTAGGCGTTGTTCTCTTTCGATTGCACGTACGCGCGATGCTCAAGTTGCGTCAGCTCGCGGGTTTTCGGGTTGTACTCAAAGTCGCTGTAACGACGGTAACGCATGCCGGCTTCGGCCTGACCGTAGTAACTGTCAGGCTCCATGTTTTCCCAACTTTTGGTCAGTCTGACGAAGTCGGCGAAATGACCGTAGAGATTGAAGTCACCACCCTGGACGTTGACAAATTTGTCGCGCCGTAGCGATTCGCCCACTTCTCTGTTCAAAACGATCATTACCAAATTCTCCGCTGCATTGAGCGGCCTAATCTATTAGGTGGAGAATTTGCGTCCATGAGAAAGAATTTCAGGCATTTAAAGCCCTGTTTGAAACGGCGTTTGCAGCCCCCCTAAAACAACTTTCACATGACAAAAACACGGGTTTTTTCCGGTTTTCATCGAAAACCCGTCGAAAAAAAACCCCGAACCAGTCGGGGTTTTTCTCGAGTTTCTTACACTCGATCGATCATCAGAAGATGTTGATCGGGTAATCCACGAACACGCGCAGTTCGTTACCGCTGACGTTGTACTCGCTGGATTTCTGCGAAACACGCAGGATCGAGCTGCGCAGTTTCACGCTCAGGTCTTTGGCCGGGCCAGACTGCACGACGTATTTGAACTGGTTGAAGATCTCGCGCTCGGTACCGCCTTCGCTGGTGGAGGTGGTGATATTGTCGCCACGCACGTAAGCGAAGTTGTAGCTCAGGCCCGGTACGCCGAATGCGCCGAAGTCCAGGCCGTAGCCCAGCTGCCAGCTGCGTTCGTCTTCAGCGTTGAAGTCGGACCAGTACGAGTTGGCCAGGTAGATGGTGTTGCCACCGTCGCCGACACGACCTTGTTCTTTCTGGTAACCGCCGTAGGCATAGCCCAGGTTGCTGTCACCGGTAGAGCGCTGGTGCGCCACGGTGAACGAGTGCGGGCCGGTGGCGAAAGTCGCTGCCAGGCTCCAGATCTTGTTGTCATCACCGGTAGCACCGCTTTCGCGGACATAGGAGTTGTCCAGCTTGGTGCGGTAGCCGTTGAAGTCCAGGGTCAGGGACTGATCCTTGTCGATCGGGAACACGTAGTTGGCGTTCACGTATTGCTTCTTCAACACGTCTTCAACGTCGGAAGCGTACAGCGCGCCTTTGAAGTGTTCGGTGAACTGGTAGCTACCGCCCAACACGTTGATCGACTTCAGACCACCGCTGTCACGGCCTTCAGCGCTCTTGCGCGACTCGGCGGTGAAACGACCGGCGTTCAGTTCCAGGCCTTTGATCTCTTTAGAAGTGATCAAGGTACCGGTGTAGCTTTCCGGCAGCAGTCGCGAATTGTCGTAGTTCAGCACCGGCAGCGCCGGCATCTGGTCACCGTAAGTCAGAGTGGTGCTGGACAGACGGAATTTGACCGCCGCGCCGCCCTTGGACAGGTCGTTGGCCGGCTTGCCGCTGTCACCACGCTTGAAGAAGTCGATACCGCCAGCACCGCTGCGATCTTCGCTACGCTCCAGGTTCAGTGCGTACAGACCGAAGGCGTCAACACCGACACCGATGGTGCCTTGAGTGAAACCGGACGAGAACGTACCGATGGCCGCTTGGCCCCATTCGGATTTGTCGGCGTTGCCGTCTTTGTAGTCACGATTGATGTAGGCGTTGCGCAGCAGCACTTTGAGGCTGCTGTCTTCAACAAAACCCTTGGATTCGGCCTGGTCGTTAGCCATGGCCTGAGTGGCGCTCAACATCCCCAATGCGATCAGACTGATCCGCTTGTTCAACATTTTGTTTTCCTTATTACGGGTTGAAACGCGCTGTGTCGAACGGCTGAAACGGCGCTTTTGCACTCTTCTTTTCACCCCGAAACAAAAAGGCCCGCCCACGATAACGTGATGGCGGGCCTGCTCCTTAATTTTGAGTCATGGCGGTTGGCCACAGGCGTTGGCCCGAATCGTAGCCGCGCCCTCAACTATGTGTCAATTTCAAGAATCGTCTTTAAATAGGTAAAAAACGTCTAAGAAACGTAAATTTTTCGCTGAGTCCTTGCACGGAAATGCGCACTTCCAGTGAATTCGGTGGTGTTAAACGCATCCGTCCAAACGACACAGCACAGGCTTTTCGTGTGTCTCATCGACCTTGATCGACTGTTTCAACCAATCAGCGAAGACTTGCGGCTTGCCCAGCCATGGACTGATATCGAGTAACTTGAATTGACCGTTGTCCTCCAAGGCGAAGGTTGGAAAACCCTGACCGCCCAGTTGCGCCAGCAACTGGCGAGTGGCTTTTATGTGCGCCTGGCTATCAACAGCTTCAAACACGATGTGGAAGTTTTCCTGTGCATAACCCAGCTGCATGGCCAGTTCCAACAGTACAGTTGAATCGGCAATTCGCCGCCCTTCTACATAGTGCGCAGTCTGCAACCGCCCCAGCATCTGTAGCCCGCCTGCGTTAATTGACTCGGCCGCCATCACGGCGGCAATTGGCGGCGTCGAATCGAAAACCGCTGAGTGATCGCGCAGCAAGCCGTCGAAGTACGCCTCGCCGAAAGGCTGTCCGGTGTATTCGGCAATGCGCCGGTCGTGAGGCATGACGTAATCGCGCAATTGCGGCGAAACACTCTGACGATTGGCGCCGCTCATCATCCCGCCGCCGTGGGCGACTACCGGCAGCACCTGTTGCGCGGCGTGCACCAGCGGTTTTGCGCCATAGCACCAGCCGCACAACGGATCGTAAATGTAGTGAAGGATCATTGGAAAACTCCGGCAGGAACCTGGGAAAAAGCGATGCCGACAGACTAGTGCTCGCGGCGTTGCGGAAAAACGCTGATATGGCTTTCAGTCTGTTTCCTGAATCGGTCGAATGGTCCGAGCGGCCTGATTGTGTCCACTCAGACATAAGTTGAAACAATCCGACACAAGAACTTTTAGCGAATAATTAACGGAAGTAAATGCAAAGCATTACCATTCGCGCGCTCGAATTCCTTCACCCTTTCGGATGCGCTTTTCAATGCCTGCCCCGTTCCGTCTTACGCCCGTCACTCTTGGGCTTTCTGCTTTTCTATCCAGCGGTTTTGCCTACTCCGCGACCGAACTTCCCGCCACTGCGATCAGCGCCGAAGCGCAAGCCGATGATCCACGCGTAAACGTCAGCAACACCGCGACCCGCACCTCGACCCCGGTGCGTTACGTGCCGCAAGCCATAGACTCGATCAAAACCTCGAACGTCGCCAGCTATGGCACCAACGATATCGGCGACGCTTTGAGCGGTATGCCCAACGTCAGCAGCAGCGCCGACACTCGCTTCGACAGCCTGCGCATCCGTGGCTTCGATGCGAGCAACGATTTCTATCTGGACGGTATCCGCGACGACAGCCAATACAAGCGCGACCTGCACAACATCGAACGCGTCGAAGTCCTCAAAGGCCCCGCAGCTGTCCTTTATGGCCGTGGCAGCCAGGGCGGGATCGTCAACCGCGTCAGCAAGATGCCGGAGTTCGGCCGCCGCTCGACCATCGAGGCCCAAGGTGGCAGCGAAGATTTGCGCAGCCTTTACGCTGACCTAAGCACCGACCCGAGCGACAACCTCAGCCTGCGCCTGAACATGGGCAACATGGATGAAAACAGTTTCCGCGACGGCGTCAGTGGCAATCGCCAACTGTTCGCACCGTCGATGAGCTGGCAATTGACGCCGGATCTGAACTGGCTGGTGCAGTACGAATACAGCCGTTACAACCGCACCCCGGATCGCGGCATTCCCGGCGTCAACGGGCGTCCGGCGGATGTCGGTCGCGACACCACTTATGGCAACGACCACGACTTTATCGACGACAAGTCGCAGTCGCTGCGCTCGAAACTCACTTACGAAATCAACGACAACTGGCAACTGCGCCAGACCCTCGGTGTGTTCAAGCTCGACAGTGATTTCGATAACACTTACCTGACCGGTTTCGACAGCAAAACCAACAAGGTCGCACGTCAGCACTGGCAGCAGGATCTGACCACCCGCAACATTTACAACAACCTCGAACTGGAAGGCAGTTTCGATACGTTTGGTCTTGAGCATCGCCTGCTCACTGGCGTTGAAACCGGCAGCCAGCGTCGCGATCCGACCTTGTATAACGCCGCTACCGGCAGAACCCCTGGCGCACGTCCCGTGCCGTCGCTCGACCTCTACAGCCCCGACCGCAACCTGCGCCATACCGGCAGCATGCAAGTCTCCAGCAACAGCCACACGGAAGTCGAAAGCCGCGCGGTGTATGTGCAGGATCAACTGCGCCTGAACGATCAATGGCAATTGCTCGGCGGTCTGCGCTACGACACCTTCGATATCGAATCGACCAACAAGCTGCGCAACATCTCCGAAGACCGTGACAGCCATAGCACCAGCCCGCGTGTCGGGCTGGTCTGGACGCCACTGCAGAATCACTCGTTCTACGCCTCGTGGTCGAAAACCTTCTCACCCGTCGGCGGCGGTCTGATCGGCATCACTCCGGGTGCGGCCGGCAACAGCAACGACCTGAGCCCCGAGTTGACCAAGCAGAAAGAAATCGGCGTGAAGAGCGACTGGCTGGATGATCGCTTGAGCACCACGCTGGCGATCTATGACCTGGAACTCTACAACCGCCGCACCACCGATCCTAATGACCCGACCCTGACCGTATTGTCGGGCCTGCAACGCTCTCGCGGGATCGAGCTGACCGCGACCGGCAACATCGTCGGCAACTGGTACATGCGCGGTGGCATCGGCGTACAGGATGCAACCATTGAGAAGGACAACAACGGCCTGGAAGGCAAACGCATCAACAACGTCGCCAAACGCAACGGCAGCCTGTTCCTGACCTGGAAACCGGAAATGGGCTGGTACGGCGAAACCGGTCTGACCCTGGTCGGTCAGCGTTATGCCGACAATGCCAACACCACCGTGTTGCCAGGTTATGGCCGCTGGGATGCGCTGGTGGGATACCGCATGAAGGATTGGGATTTGCGTGCGGCGTTGAACAACATCACCGATCGTGATTACTACGCGTCGGCGACCAGCCAATATCAGATCCAGCCAGGCGCGCCGCGCAGCGTTGTGATGACCGGCACCTACAGTTTCTGACTTCACACAAATCCCTGTGGGAGCGAGCCTGCTCGCGAAATCGTCAGCTCAGTCGACATCGTCGTAACCTGATCCACCGCATTCGCGAGCAGGCTCGCTCCCACATTGAATGGGTGTTCACAAAACAGTCGTGCATAAAAAAGCGCCGCCATCCCGGCAGCGCTTTCATCAATCCCTGTTGTTGTTCTTATCCTTCCATCACAGCCCATAACGCTTCCAGTTCGGCCTCGCTGAACAGGTCAGCGGGGTAACGCTCGATCATCGTCCGGCGCGGATCAGGTTCCCTGATCTGACGCGTTCCATTGGACTTCAACCAGTGCGCGACAATCTGGAGCGATTCGCCGTTAACGGCCATGGGATGCAACGTCCGCTCGCTGACTACGTTCACTTCGGCGTTCATTTCAGCGCTCTCTCCCCGTTCGTGAGCGGCTACGTTATCCAAGATTTATGACAGAACTGTTGAAGTTCTTCCCCCTCCCTAGTGCACAGGTGATGAATACAAGAGCTATGCCAATATTTCTTAGTTGTCGACAAGCGGATACAAAGAAGCCCGCCGTCCTGTCGGACTGCGGGCCTCAGCTGATGCATAGCGAGCTAATCATTGCCTGGCTGTTTTGTTAATCAACTCAAGCTGTTACAACTCAACTCACTCTTTGTGCGGCGCGGGTTGCTGCTGGGTAAGGCAGTGGATATTGCCGCCACCCAGTAACAGTTCGCGGCCCGGCACCATCACCACTTCGTGCTGTGGGAACAGTTGCTGCAGAATTTCCTTGGCCGGGGCGTCCATCGGATCGTCGAAGCTTGGCGCGATGATGCCGCCGTTGACGATCAGAAAGTTCACGTAGGAGCCGGCCAGACGCACGGACGGATTACGCTCCTGCGTGCCGTCGACCGGATCGACGCCGGCGCACTCTTCTTCGGTCGCGTACAGCGGCCCCGGGATCGGCATCTTGTGCACCGTGAATGGGCGCCCCTTGGCATCGGTGCTGCTTTGCAGCACGCTCATCGCGGCCTGGCAGCGTGGGTAGTTCGGATCCTGCGGGTCGTCGGTCCACGCCAGCAGCACTTCGCCCGGGCGTACGTAGCAGCAGAAGTTATCCACATGACCGTCGGTTTCGTCGTTGAATAAACCATCGGGCAGCCAGATGATTTTATCCACAGCCAGATTGGCGCTCAGTACCGCTTCGATTTCTTCGCGGCCCAGATGCGGGTTGCGATTGCGGTTGAGCAGGCATTCCTCGGTGGTGATCAGCGTGCCTTCGCCATCGACATGAATCGAACCGCCCTCAAGCACAAAACCTTCAGTGCGGTAACGCGGGCTGCGCTCGACCTCGAGGATCTTGCCGCCAACCTGCGAATCACGGTTCCACGGCGAATACAGACCGCCGTCAAAACCGCCCCAGGCATTGAAGTCCCAGTTCACACCGCGCACTTCACCGTTATTGTTGATGACGAAAGTCGGGCCGCTGTCGCGTACCCAGGCGTCATCACTGGACATCTCGACCACGCGAATATTCGGCACGTCGAGGCGCGCGCGGGCGTTTTCGTATTGGCCGGCGGACACGGCCACGGTCACCGGTTCAAAACGCGCGATGGCTTTGGCCACGGCAGCGTGTGCGGCTTGCGCCGGTTTGCCGCCCAGACGCCAGTTGTCCGGGCGTTCAGGCCAGATCATCCAGGTTTGAGTCTGCGGCGCCCACTCGGCCGGCATGTAGAAACCGTCATCGCGTGGGGTACTTTTCAAAGTGGTCATGGGATCTGGACTCCTGGGAACCGTCGAAGGCTTTCAAAGCGATGGCGACTTTATAACCGATAAATATCGTATTTAAAATCGTAAAAAATGTATTCCGTCTAAAAAGACTTAATTTAACCCGATACAAATCGAACTATGCGCACAAATCCAAATGTGGGAGCGAGCCTGCTCGCGAAGCGGTTTTTCATTCAACAGCAGTGCTGACTGAACCGACGCTTTCGCGAGCAGGCTCGCTCCTACATGGGAGATGCGGATGACTAGAGACCCTCTTCCAGCACCCGATCAAGCATATCGACAAAGAAATCGACACTGCGCCGCGACGTCACCATCGGTGGCTTGATCTTGAGAATGTTCAGGTCGTCGCCGGTCGGCTGCATGAAAATCCCCAGTTCGCGCAAGCGATCACACAGCAGTGCGGTCTCTTCGGTTGCTGGCTCAAGGGTCTCGCGGTTGCGGATCAATTCCAGTCCCAGATAGAAACCGCACCCATGCACCGCGCCTACCAGCGGATGTTTATCGATCAACGCTTCGAGCCGCGCCTTGAAATGGCCGCCGACCACTTGCGCGTTCTCCCAGAGCTTTTCTTCCGCCATGACGTCGAGCACCGCCATGCCGATCTGGCAGCTCACCGGACTGCCGCCCGCCGAGGAGAAGAAGTAACCTTCAGCCTCCAGCGCTTCGGCGATTTCCCGACGCGTGATCACCGCGCCAAGCGGTTGGCCGTTGCCCATGCCTTTGGCCATGGTGATGATGTCCGGCACCACGCCCTGGTCCTCGAATCCCCAGAAAAACCTGCCCATGCGCCCGTAGCCAACCTGCACTTCATCGGCAATGCACACGCCGCCCTGTGCACGCACCAGCGCGTAGACCTGTTTCAGATAATTCGGTGGCAGGGAAATACCACCGGCATTGCCGTACACCGGTTCACAGATGAAACCCGCCAGTTGGCGTTGCTGTTCGGCGATTTTTTGCAATTGATGTTCAACACTGCGCACGTAGCCAGGTGCGGAATCGAGGCCACGGAATTGCCCGCGATAAATATTCGGCGCGGTCACTGGATGCACCCAGTCCGGGCGGCTTTCCAGCGCCTTCGGGTTATCGGCAATCGAGGTCGAGACGGCATCGGCGCCGATCGTCCAGCCGTGATAGGCCTCAAGCACGCTGACCACGTCGCGGCCACCGCTATAAGCCCAGGCCAAGCGGATCGCCAAGTCATTGGCCTCGCTGCCACTGTTGACAAGGAACACCCGATCCATGCCCTCCGGCGCCAGCTTCAGCAAGCGCTCGGAGAACTCGGCGACGGCGGCATAGTTGAACCGCGAGTTGGTGTTGAGCAACGACCATTGGCGGGCGGCGACGGCGGCCATGCGCGGGTGACCGTGACCGAGCACCGCGACGTTGTTGAGCATGTCGAGGTAGGAACGGCCCTGCATGTCGATCAGGTGATTGCGCCAGCCACGTTCGATGCGCGGCGGATCGACGTAATAATGTTTTTGCGTGCGGGCGAAGCTGGCGTCGCGACGTTCCAGCAGGGCCTTCGCATCCAGTTCCGGTTCAGCATCACAGGCCAGCCCCAGCAGAGCTGCCGGAGAAGGACACAAGGCCTGCCACGCAGGCGCCCGGGACGGCGTGCAGAACAGCGGCGCATGCAATTGCGCGCCTCGGCTCAATTGCACGATCAGTGGTCCGCTGACTGCGCCCAGCACCTGACCTTTGACCAGCGCTACGCCACTGTGCAGCGAAGGCGTCACGCCGCGCAGACAAACGCTCAGCTCAGGCCCATCCAGTTGCAACGCGCCGTCCGCCGCCAGATGCAGCACACCGGCAAACGGCGCCTCCACGGCGGTGCCGCCAGGCACGCGCAATTCGACATGCAGTGGAAAAGTCTCCGGCTCATCGGCGCAGTCGGGCCGGGTACGTGACAACCGATACTGACCATAGCGACTGGCCGCCAAACCATGTGCCGCTGCGGCTTCCGTCAACAGACGCTGATCAATGCCCTCCTGCTCCCAGTTGCCAGCCTCGAAATGCGGACTCAGTACGCCGAGATCGATCAGCGCGAACTCACGTCCGACCAGACTCGGTAACAGCGGCGCAAAACCTTCGCCATTGATCGCAGGCAAGGTCTGACCGACAGCAGTGAGAATTGCCGCTTCCATCAGCGCCATGGGCACCGACGCAGCGACGCGGAATATTTCCCACTCATGGCTGAGGTTGTCGCGGCTGTACGTATTGTTCGGGTCAATGCCGACCTGCTGCTCGCCACTGAGCACCAATACCGCGGCCCGTGCGACGATCAATGGCCATAGAGCCTGCAATTCTTCGTGTTGCAGAGGGTTGACCGTGTGATAAGCCTGCACCGCCGGCAGAATGACAAATGGATCGCCACCGGCATGATGCAGCAACGCCGCGCAGGTGACCGACAGATCGCTGATACGCCAGGTGCGCACCAGATCGCCGAAATCGATCACACCCTGCAGTTGCCAATGGCGTTGGGTATCACGTGCCCAAACGGCGTTGTCGTCGGTAATGTCCATGTGGATCGCCTGTACCGGCAGCTTGTCCAGCAATGGCTGCAAACGACGCTCGGCCTGTTCGGCGCTATCGGCGATCAACGAGCGTTGCCGTTCGTCCTTGATCACCGGCAACAAATGGCTGATCAACGCACTGGCATGACGAGCATCCCACTGCAACGTGCGCTCAAGACCCGGATGATCGAAACCGGCCAGTGCCAGATCCATCTCGCCGCAGAGACGACCAAACCCGGCCACCACGTCCTGGCCCAGATGATCGAGATCGGTCAGCGGCTGGCCTTCGATGTAATCGAGCAGGCGTACGTGGACTGTTTCACCGCCCGCTTCCAGCGACAGCAGCTCCTGACCATTGTTGGCCGCAATCACCCCAGGCACGGGCACATCGGAGTGCTCAGCCAGATATCGGAGCCCGGCGTGTTGCGCTTGCAGTTCCACCAGGGCGTAATCGCCGCGGCAGATCTTCAGCACAAAGCGCCCGCGGGCAGTGTCGACGCGGTAATTGAGGTCCTGCTGGCTGCCAAGCGCCTGCAACGTGCCGCTGAGCCCGTAATGTTCTGCCAGCCATTGCAGCGCCTGCCCTGGGGAGACCTGCGGGCTGGGCAAACTGGCGCGATGAATCAACGTGGCGAGCGGCATGAAACGACCCCTGAAATTTTATTAGGCGCCTATATCGCCATTGCTTCAAAGGATGCGCAACCCCTAACCGTCGTCGCACGGGTTGCCGCTATTTACATTCGAACACTCGCGCCCTCCGGCACTTTGCGCAAGAATGTCGGCTATTCACACTTATCTCTGGAAATCCTCATGAATGTAATCACCACCGATCTGCCCGGTGTTCTGATCATTGAACCCAAGGTTTTTGGTGACGAGCGCGGTTTCTTCTACGAGAGTTTCAATGCCAAGGCGTTCCAGGACGCGACCGGCCTGGATACGCAGTTCGTGCAGGACAACCATTCGCGCTCGCAAAAAGGCGTATTGCGTGGCCTGCATTACCAACTCGAAAACACTCAGGGCAAACTGGTCCGTGTGACTGCCGGCGAAGTGCTCGATGTGGCCGTGGACATTCGTCGCAGCTCGCCGCATTTCGGCAAATGGGTGGCGGTGCGCCTGTCGGCGCAAAACCACCGTCAACTGTGGGTACCGGAAGGTTTCGCCCACGGTTTCGTGGTACTGAGCGAATTCGCTGAATTCCTCTACAAGACCACTGATTACTACACGCCATCGGCCGAGCGCGCCATTCGCTGGGACGATCCGGATCTGGGAATCGACTGGCAACTGGACGACGCACCGAAGCTATCCGCCAAAGATCAGGCTGCTGCGCTGTTCAAGGACGCTGACGTCTTCGCCTGAGCCTAGGCATAATGCGCCTGTCCCTACAGGCGCATGCTTATGAAACCATCCCTTCCTCGCAGGCCTCGCTGGCGCAGTCTCGCCCTGCTGGCCCTGTGTCTGGCGCCGCTGCTATGGCCGCTGGAACATCTGGCCGAGCGCTATTACCGCAGCGAACTGGCCGGGCAGAATCGCCAGACCCTCGACCTCTACGTTGCCAACCTGCTGGGCACCCTGCACCGCTACGAGGTGCTGCCACAGATCCTTGGCGACCTGCCGGCCCTGCGTGCAGTACTCGGCGCGCCAGACGACGGCGTCACCCAAGGCAACGCCAATCGCCTGCTGAAGAACATCGCCGCGCAGACCGGCGCCGAAGTCATGTACCTGATGGACACCAGCGGGCAAACGCTGGCCGCATCGAACTGGGACAAACACGACAGTTTCGTCGGCCGTAACTTCTCTTTCCGTCCGTACTTCAGTGAGGCCATGGCCGGACGCCTCGGGCGCTTTTTCGGGCTCGGCACCACATCGGCCAAACGCGGTTACTTCTTCGCCGCCGCCGTGCGCAATGGCGAAAAGATCATTGGCGTGCTGGTGATCAAGGTCGACCTCGACCACACCGAAAGCCTGTGGGGTAAAACGCCGGAACAACTGCTGGTGACCGACCACAACGGTGTGGTCATTCTCACCTCGCGCCCGGAATGGCGCTTTCGCTCGACCCGTGTGTTAAGCGCTAGCGAACGCTCGGCCATCACCGCGATCCAGCCTTATCCAACCCGCGAACCACGGCCACTGAAACTCAGCCCCACTGCGTGGCTGATCCAGACCCACGACATCGCCGAGACCGGCTGGAGCGTCAGCATCCTCGCCCCGCGCACTCTGATCGATCGCCCGGTGCGCACGGTGGTCGCCATTGGCGGCGCGGCGTTGCTGGTGGTGATGCTGTTACTCGGCCTGATGATGCAGCGCCGTCGCCATTATCTGGAACGCATCGCGTTTGAAGCCAAAGCGCGCCGCGAACTGGAAGGCCGGGTTGCCGAACGCACCAGCGATCTTGAAGGCCTCAACCGCCGCCTGAAACAGGAAGTGCTGGAGCGCGAGCAGGCTCAGCAAGAACTCGTCCGCGCTCAGGATGATCTGGTTCAGGCCGGCAAACTGTCGGCTCTGGGGACCATGTCCGCGAGCATCAGCCACGAACTCAATCAGCCGCTGGCCGCGATCCGCAGTTACGCCGAGAACGCCGAAGTATTGCTCGATCATCAGCGCACCGACGATGCGCGCGGCAATCTCAAGTTGATCAGCGAACTCACCGGGCGCATGGCCTCGATCATCGCGCACCTGCGCGCCTTCGCCCGCCGCGATCGCCACGCCCCGGAAAGCGTCGCCCTGCAACCGGCACTGGACGATGCCCTGGCGCTGCTGGCCAAACGTCGGCGCAGCATGGAAGTCGAGCTGATTCGCGACCTGCCTGCCGCCACGCTGTGGGTCGAAGCTGGCGAAACCCGCCTGCGTCAGGTGCTCGGCAATCTGCTGGCCAATGCCCTCGACGCGCTCACCGAGAAAGGCCCGCCGCGCAAACTCTGGCTGAGTGCCGAATCCACCGCCGAGGGCGTCAATCTGTACATTCGCGATAACGGCCCGGGGTTCTGCATGGAAGCCCTCGGCCGCGCCAGCGAGCCCTTTTACACCACCAAGACGCGCACGCAAGGCCTTGGTCTGGGGCTGGCCATTTGTGAAACCCTGATGCGCGCCTTCGGGGGAGAACTGTCGTTCGCCAACCACAAGCAAGGCGGCGCCCTGATTACCCTGCGGCTGCGCGCCGGTGCTCCCGGGGTCAGTTTGCAACCGTCCGAGGATCGAAGTGCATGACCATCGACAATCGCATTCAGGTGGTGTTGATCGACGACGATCCGCATTTGCGTCAGGCCCTCGGCCAGACACTGGATCTGGCCGGCCTGAAAATATTGCCGCTCTCCGAGGCCAAGGGTCTGGCCGCACAACTTGAGCGTGACTGGCCAGGTGTAGTGGTCAGCGACATCCGCATGCCGGGCATGGATGGCCTGGAGTTGCTGAGTGAGTTGCATGCCCAGGATCCCGAGTTACCGGTGCTGCTGATCACCGGCCACGGCGACGTGCCGCTGGCGGTGCAGGCCATGCGTGCCGGCGCTTATGACTTTCTCGAAAAACCCTTCGCCAGCGATGCACTGCTCGACAGCGTGCGTCGTGCGCTGGCCCTGCGTCGGTTGGTTTTGGATAACCGCAGCCTGCGTCTGGCCTTGAGTGACCGCAATGAACTGAGCGCGCGGCTGGTCGGCCATTCGACACCGATGCTGCGCCTGCGCGAACAGATCGGCGCGCTGGCCGCAACCAAGGCCGATGTGCTGATCCTGGGTGAGACCGGCGCAGGCAAAGAAGTGGTCGCCCGCGCGTTGCACGACTTATCCAGTCGCCGTAACGGTCCGTTTGTGGCGATCAACGCCGGTGCACTGGCCGAGTCAGTGGTGGAAAGCGAGCTGTTCGGCCATGAGCCCGGTGCGTTCACCGGCGCGCAGAAACGCCGGATCGGCAAATTCGAATTTGCCAATGGCGGCACATTGTTTCTCGATGAAATCGAAAGCATGAGCATGGACGTGCAGGTGAAATTGCTGCGCATGCTGCAGGAGCGCGTGGTCGAACGGCTGGGCGGCAATCAACTGATTCCGCTGGACATTCGTGTCATCGCCGCGACCAAGGAAGACCTGCGCCAGGCCGCCGATCAGGGGCGTTTCCGCGCCGACTTGTATTACCGTCTCAACGTCGCGCCACTGCGCATTCCGCCGCTGCGTGAACGCGGCGAAGATGCGCTGATGCTATTCCAGCATTACGCCGACGAAGCCAGTGCCCGCCACGGTTTGCCGCCCCACGAGCTGCAACCGGCACAACGCGCACTGCTGTTGCGCCACGCCTGGCCAGGCAATGTGCGCGAATTGCAAAACGCCGCCGAGCGCTTCGCTCTTGGCCTGGAATTGGCGCTGGATAACAGTGGCGTCGAAGGCAGCGGCGGCAGCTCCGTCGAGGTCATCAACGGCGGGCTCAGCGAGCAAGTCGAACATTTCGAAAAATCGCTGATCGCCGCAGAGCTGGCGCGCTCGCACAGCTCGGTGCGCAGCCTCGCCGAAGCCCTGGGCATCCCGCGCAAGACCCTGCACGACAAACTGCGCAAGCATGGCTTGAACTTCGGCGACAACAGCCATGGCGAGGAAAACGAATGAGCACTGACAGTCGCTATCTGGAGTCCGTCCTGCATCACGATATCCCCCTGACCCGAGACATGGGCCTCAAGGTGCTCGACTGGCGTGAGCAACAGCTTAGCCTGCACTTGCCGCTGGATCGCAACGTCAATCACAAGAGCACCATGTTCGGCGGCAGTCTTTACTGCGGCGCGGTGCTCGCTGGTTGGGGCTGGCTGCATTTGCGCCTGAAGGAAGAAGGGATCGAGGACGGGCACATCGTGATTCAGGAGGGCCAGATCAGTTACCCGCTGCCAGTTACTGGCGATGCCACAGCGATTTGCCCGGTGCCTGATGCGAAGGTCTGGAAGAAATTTCTGGCGATGTATCAGCGTTATGGACGGGCGCGATTGACGCTACACACGCACATCGTCAATCAGGGCAGCGAAGAAGACGCCGTGACATTTACCGGGCAATACGTTTTGCACCGTTGAAGATCAACAGCCCCTCACCCTAGCCCTCTCCCCGAGGAAGAGGGAACTGATTGGGGGATGCTTCAGAAATGCATCGACCTGAAAGCGCTTTGCTGAATCCATAATCGACTCGATCTTTCAGGTCGATGCATGACGCAAGACAACTCGATCAGCGCCCTCTCCTGGGGGAGAGGGCTGGGGTGAGGGGGATTACGGATCAGCCCACTTAACCCCTAGCCAACTCCAACAATCTGGAACGCCAGGCCGCCTTCGCCGGCAGCGCCAAAAAGAACTCGTTCAACAGCGATTCCCGCGCTGGATAACAGAACGCTTCCCCGCGCAGATCCAGCACCTCACCACCCGCCCCTTCCAGCACACCCTGCGCCGCCGCCGTGTCCCACTGCGAAGTCGGCGCCAGTCGCGGATAGCAATCCGCCGCCCCCTCAGCCAACAGGCAAAACTTCAACGAACTGCCGATATTCGCCAATTGCAGTTCACCCAGACTCGCACTCAACCCGGCCAGCAAGCGCTCCTGTTCAGGACTGGAGTGGCGACGGCTGGCGACAACGGTGAACGCTTCGCCCGGCCCCGGTACATCACGCACCTGAATCGCAATCGGCGTGCCGCCCTGGTCGCAACGCCAGGCGCCGAGCCCGGCGCCTCCGACGTAGTAACGACCGTTGGTCGGCATCGACACCACACCGAACACCACCCGACCGTTTTCAATCAGCGCGATGTTAACGGTGAACTCTTCACTGCCGCTGATGAACTCCTTGGTGCCGTCCAGCGGGTCCACCAGCCACCAGCGCTGCCAACCGGCGCGTACGCTTTGCGCAATGTTGGCGTCCTCTTCGGACAACACTGGAATGCTCGGATCCAACGCCGTCAGCCCGGCGACGATCAGATGATGTGCAGCCAGATCCGCTGCCGTCACCGGCGAGTCATCGGACTTGGCCATCACTTCAACGCCCGCACGCCAGAACGGCAAAATGGCTTCGCCCGCCTGCAAGGCCAGCTCGACCACTGGCGCCATCAACGGATGGGGAAACTTCATCGACATCTCACTCATGACTGAAAGAATCCGCGTTGCGTCAGCAAGTCACGGGTCAGGTACAACGCCGCCAGCGCCCGCCCTTCGGAGAATTGCGGATTCTGCGCCAGCGCCGATAAATCACGCAGGTTGACCTTGTCGACCCGCATCGGCTCAGGCTCGTCACCCTCCAGCCGCTCTTCGTACAGATCGGTGGCCAGCACCACCTGGATCTTCTGGCTCATGTAACCGGGCGACAGCGACAGCTCGGTCAGATGCTCCAGTTGTCGGGCACCGAAACCGGCTTCTTCCTTGAGCTCACGCTCAGCCGCCGCCAATACATCCTCGCCCGGCTCGATCAAGCCTTTGGGCAAGGACAATTCATATTGATCAGTGCCGCCGCAATATTCCTCGACCAGCACCGCGTGCTCGCTGTCCAGCATCGCCACAATCATCACCGCGCCATAGCCCGCACCTTTGCCGACCAAACGCTCGTATGTGCGCTCCACGCCATTGGAGAACCGCAATTTGAGTTCTTCAACGCAGAACAGGCGACTGGTGGCGACGATCTCGCGGGCGAGTACGGTGGGTTTCTGGCGCATGCAAAGCTCCTTGGCGTGAACGCGCTACTATAACGCGGCTTTCCCGATTGTTTATGTCGGATATCTTTCTACTGTTCGAGACGTTGCCATGCCTTCATTACCGTGGTCCGCCATCGATACCGTTCTGCTCGACATGGACGGCACGCTGCTGGATCTGCACTTCGACAACCACTTCTGGCTGGAACACCTGCCCCAGCGCTACGCAGAACTGCACGGGGTCAGCCGAGCCATGGCAGAGATGGAATTGCAGCCGCTGTTTGAGCGCCACGCCGGCCAGTTGCAGTGGTACTGCCTGGATTTCTGGAGTGCCGAACTGAAGCTGTCGGTGCGCGAACTGAAACAGGAAACCGCCCATCTGATCGCCCTGCGACCGGATGCCGATACGTTTCTGGAGGCGATCAAACGGGCAGGAAAACGGGTGATCATGATCACCAATGCCCATCGTGATTCACTGTCACTGAAACTTGAACGGATTGAACTGGCACCGTATTTCGAACGGCTGATCAGCTCGCACGATTATGGTTATCCCAAGGAGAACCCGCAGTTCTGGGATGCCCTGCAGGCAGACATCGGCTTTGATCCGGCGCGTAGCCTGTTCATCGACGACACCTTGCCGATTCTGCGCAGTGCGCGGGATTTTGGCGTGGCGCATTTGCTGGCGGTGAAAGAGCCGGACAGCCGCAAGGGGCCGAAGGACACGGCTGAGTTTGCGGCCGTCGAGGATTACCGCCATCTGATCGCTGGTCTTTGAACTTTGCAGGAGCTGCCGAAGGCTGCGATCTTTTGATCTGGTTTTTAAAAATCAAAGTCAAAAGATCGCAGCCTGCGACAGCTCCTACAGGGCTTGCGGGTTATTCAGGGATACGCAGTGTCTGGCCTGGGTAGATTTTGTTGACGTCCTTGAGCATCGGTTTGTTGGCCTCGAAGATTTTTTGATACTTGTTGGCGTCACCGTACACACGCAGAGAAATCGCGCTGAGGGTGTCGCCCGACTTGACCACAACAAACTGTGCAGCCGTCACAACCGGCCCGCTCACCGTAATCTGATCATCCACGCTGCCAACCCCGGCAATGTTGCCCACAGCCAGCAAAATCTTCTCTTTCTCTTCCTGACTCGCGACTTCACCGGTGACGGTCACTTTGTCGCCGTCCACCGTTGCCTGCACATTCGGATTGCCCAGGCCGACCTTGCTGATGTGTTCCTTCAACTGCTCACTGGCATTGGCGTTACCCGGGGTCAGCAGATCGAGCAGCTTTTCACCGGCTTCTTTTACAAAACTTAAAAGACTCATCGTGGTTCTCTCCATGGAATAAAGGGTCAGTCGTCCAAGCCTAGACCACCGCGGACAAACCCGGTTCCAAGCCGACCAATGACCCTGCCGGCACGACCGAGTTAGAATCGCCCACCCCGCCAATCCCCGGAGCGAAGATGGACATCAAGCAGCTGAAATTCCTCATCGCCCTCGACGAAACCCGCCACTTCGGCCAGGCCGCCGCGCGTTGCCACATCACCCAGCCGACCCTGTCGATGCGCCTGCGTAACCTCGAGGAAGAACTCGATCTGCCACTGGTCAACCGTGGCCAGCGCTTTGAAGGTTTTACCGCACCGGGCGAGCGGGTGCTGGCGTGGGCACGCTCGGTGATGGCGGCTTACGACGGGTTGCATGCAGAAGCGGCAGCCTGTCGCGGCAACCTGATCGGCACGCTGCGACTGGGCGTGGTGCCACTGTCGAGTTTCGATCCACTGCCGTTGATGCAACGCCTGCACAGCGCCCACCCGAATTTGCGCTTTGAAATGTCGGCGCTGAGTTCCGAACAGATCCTCGAACATTTGGCGAACAACCGCATCGATCTCGGCGTGTCCTACCTGGATCGTCTGGATAACGAGCGCTTCGAATCCCTCGCCTTCAATGAAACCCGCATGGGCCTGCTCTACGACCAGCGCACTTTCACGTTTGGCGACACACCGTTGAGCTGGCAATCGCTGATCGAACTGCCGCTGGGCATGCTCACCAGCGGCATGCACTTTCGCCAGTCCATCGACCACAATTTCCACAGCCGCGGCCTGACCCCGCAACCCTTGCTGCAAACCGACGCGGTGCATCAATTGTTACAAGCCGTGCACGGCGGTTTTTGCTGCGCGATCATGCCGCTCGACGGTGGCCTGGAAAAGCTCACCGATCACCTGCGCCTGCAACCCATCGAAAACGCTCAAACCCTCGCCCCGCTGGGCCTAATCATGCGTCGCGGAGCGCCACGCTCGGCGCTGGCCGAGGCCTGTTTCGCGCTGTATCAGCAATCGCCAGACGCTTCATGATCGACGGCCTCTATCAATAGATCGACAGTAGCGATTAGACGCGACAACTTGACGCGCCTAGTCTTAACGTTGATCAATCCGTCGGTGATGCCATGAACGCCAAGCGCCCAGCCTGCGCGGCGCCAGCACTCGAAACGCCCGCGCCAGCCGCCAGCCAGACTTACAGTTACAGCGATTTACCCCGTGAGGAATCGGCCAGCACCGCGCTGGCCGAAGAAGTCGCGTTGGCGATCGCGTACAACGGCATCAGCCAAGCAGTGATGCTGGTGACACCGACCGACCTTGAAGACTTCATCGTCGGCTTCAGCCTCGGCAGCGGCATCATCGAAGACGCGACAGACATCTACGACCTGCAACTGACCGGCGCCGGGTCTGCGCAATACGCGCAAGTGACCATCGCCAACCGCGCGTTCTGGAACCTCAAGCAACAGCGCCGGCAACTGGCGGGCACCAGTGGTTGCGGACTGTGCGGCGTTGAAGCCGTTGAGCAGGCGCTGCCCGATCTCCAGGTTTTGGCCGGCGCGCCGTTGCCGCCGATTGAATGGCTGGACGGTTTGCGCCAGCGCATCGGCGCGTTTCAACCTTTAGGTCAGCACTGCGGCGCGGTGCACGCGGCGGTGTTCATGAATGCCAGCGGCGAATTGCTGCTTGGGCGCGAAGACATCGGCCGACACAACGCCCTCGACAAACTGATCGGCGGCCTCATCCGGCAAAAGATATCCACAGCAGGCGGACTGGCGATTGTCACCAGCCGTTGCAGCCTCGAATTGATCCAGAAAGTCTTGCGTGCCGGCATCCAGACCCTGGTCAGCCTGTCCGCACCTACCGGCCTTGCCGTGCAATGGGCCCGTCGACACAACCTCAATCTCATCCACCTGCCGCAGAAAAGTGCGCCGCGGGTGTACAGCCCCGCGATGGAGAATCAAGCGTGAGCCAACATCATCAAGCCGACCAGAAACCTGTCCCGCGTTACAAGCCTTACAAAGGTGCCGCCGGCGGCTGGGGTGCCCTGATCAGTGTGGCTCAGGCCTGGTTGACCAGCGACAACGCCCTGAAAAACCTGCGCATGATGCTCAAGACCAACCAGAACGGCGGATTCGACTGCCCTGGCTGCGCGTGGGGTGATTCGCCGGAAAGCGGCATGGTCAAATTCTGCGAAAACGGCGCGAAAGCGGTGAACTGGGAAGCGACCAAACGCCGCGTGGATGCCAAGTTCTTCGCCAAGCACAGCGTCACTTCGCTGCTGGAGCAGAGCGACTACTGGCTGGAGTATCAGGGTCGTCTGACCGAGCCAATGGTCTACGACGCCGAAACCGACCGCTACAAGCCGATCAGTTGGGACGACGCCTACACCCTGATCGCCAAACACCTGCAAAGTCTGCCGAGCCCGGATCTGGCCGAGTTCTACACCTCGGGTCGCGCCAGCAACGAGGCGGCGTACCTGTATCAGCTGTTCGTGCGCGCTTACGGCACCAACAACTTTCCTGACTGCTCGAACATGTGCCACGAGGCCAGCGGTGTGGCGTTGGCGCAAAGTGTCGGCGTCGGCAAAGGCACCGTGACCTTCGACGATTTCGAACATGCCGATGCGATCTTCGTTTGGGGCCAGAACCCGGGCACCAACCACCCGCGCATGCTCGAACCACTGCGTGAAGCGGTGAAACGCGGCGCGCAAGTGGTGTGCATCAACCCGTTGAAAGAGCGTGGCCTGGAACGTTTCCAGCACCCGCAGCACCCGATTGAAATGCTCACCAACGGCGACAAGCCGACCAACACTGCGTATTTCCGTCCAGCCCTCGGTGGCGACATGGCGCTGCTGCGCGGCATGGCCAAGTTTCTCCTGCAGTGGGAGCGCGACGCGCAGAAGGCCGGCGAACCTGCCGTGTTCGATCACGACTTCCTCAATGCCCACAGCGCCAACGTGCTGGAGTATCTCGGTGTGGTCGATGACACACCGTGGGAGCAGATCGTCGCGCAATCGGGCCTGACCCTGGTCGAGATCGAACAAGCCGCACGCATGTACGCCAAAGGCAAGAACGTGATCATGTGCTGGGCGATGGGCATCACCCAGCATCGCCATTCGGTGCCGACCATTCAGGAAATCGCCAACCTGATGCTGCTGCGCGGCAACATCGGCAAACCGGGTGCAGGTCTGTGCCCGGTGCGCGGCCACAGTAACGTGCAAGGCGACCGCACGATGGGCATCAACGAGCGTCCGCCGGTGGCGTTCCTCGATTCGCTGGAGCGACGCTTCCAGTTCAAAGTGCCGCGTCATAATGGCCATAACGTGGTCGAGGCGATCCATGCGATGGCCGAGGGACGCGCCAAAGTCTTTATCGGTCTGGGCGGCAACTTCGCCCAAGCCACGCCGGACAGCCCGCGTACGTTCGAAGCCCTGAGCAATTGCGACCTGACCGTGCAGATCAGCACCAAACTCAACCGCAGCCACCTGGCCCACGGTAAAGACGCGCTGATCCTGCCGTGCCTCGGTCGCACCGACATCGACATCCAGACCGAAGGCCCACAAGCGGTCACCGTCGAGGACTCGTTCAGCATGGTTCACGCCTCCAATGGTCAGTTGCAGCCACTGTCGAACCAGATGCGTTCGGAGCCGTCGATCATCGCCGGCATCGCTGCCGCCACTTTGGGCAGCAAACCGGTGGACTGGAACTGGCTGGTGGCCGATTACGGACGCATTCGCGAACTGATCGCCGACACCATTCCGAATTTCAAAGAGTTCAACGAGAAGATCAAAAACCCGGGCGGGTTCTACCTCGGCAACAGCGCCGGCGCACGCAAGTGGAATACGCCGTCGGGCCGGGCCAACTTCCGCGCGAACATGTTGCCCAAGGATCTGGTGCACGAACGCACCCGCGCGACCGGACAACTGCCGGATCTGATCCTGCAATCGATGCGTTCCCACGATCAGTACAACACGACGATTTATGGTCTCGACGACCGTTATCGCGGGGTCAAGGGACAGCGTGACGTGTTGTTCGCCAATGAGGCCGACATCATTCGTCTGGGCTTCCGTCCGGGGCAGAAGGCTGACATTGTTTCGATATGGGACGATGGTCGTGAGCGTCGGGTGAAGGGCTTCACCTTGCTGGCGTTTGATATTCCAGCGGGCCAAGCGGCGGCTTATTACCCGGAAGTGAATCCGTTGGTGCCGCTGGAGAGCACCGGGGATGGCAGCCATACGCCAACGTCGAAGTTCATTGCGATTCGGCTGGAAGCGGCGAGTGAAACTGGGTTGATCATGGCCAAGTCGGCTTAACTCGGTGTCAGTCCGATTGCCCTCGCGAGCAGGCTCAATCCTACAGTTGATCGTGTTTTACCTGTAGGAACGCAGTCACTTTAGGAGTGAGCCTGCTCGCGATAGCGGTTTTAGATGCAACGAACTTCTATGCATTTGTCTGTTTTCAACGCCCACAAAAAAGGCCGTTTTTTCACAAAAACGGCCTGTCCGAAGTAGCTAAAGACCGGCGAAAAACGGTTAAGTTCCGCTGATAAAACAGCAACTTGCAAAATTGTATACAAGTCGTGTTATTCGTCGGATTTCGATTGTCACGCTTGTTACACAGCCTCAGGATCGGCGCCGTCATCCCTTTGAGGCTCATCTATGAAGTTCTCCTCGATTCTCTTGTTGTCCCTTGGCCTGGTCAGTGGTTTTGCTTCCGCAGGCGGCACCACCGAAGCAGGTGTGGGCGGCGCATTGGGCGGGGTTCTTGGCTCGGTCGTCGGTCAGTCCTTAGGCGGCAATACAGGTTCCACCATCGGCGCAGCCTTGGGCGGCGCGGGTGGTAGTGCGGTCGGCGCCGACAAACGCAGCCGTGGCGAAGCCGCCATCGGTGGTGCGTTGGGCGCGGCCGGCGGTAACGTGGTTGGCCGCAGCATGGGCGGCACCACCGGCAGCCTGATCGGCTCCGCCGCAGGTGGCGGCGCCGGTGGCGCGCTGGGTAACTACATGGGCAACAAGAGCGATGACGACGATCGTCATTACGATCGCGGTCGTGACCGTCGCTACTATCGCGATGATCACCGTGGTCGCGGTCATGCCTATGGCCACCGCAAGCACCACAAGTACTATCGCCATCACTAAGGCGAGTGCTTGAATAAAAATCGCAGCCCGAGGGCTGCGATTTTTTTTGTTTTTTTCAAACCACCAGGCGTTCCAGCGCCTCGCGTAACCTCGCAGGGATCGGCACCGGCTGATTGCTTGCCCGATCGACGAATACATGCACGAAGCGCCCGGCCGCACAGGCCTCGTTTTCACCGACCTTGAACACCGCCAATTCGTATTGCACCGAACTGTTGCCCAGCTTGCCGACCCGCAGACCGATCTCGATCAGATCCGGAAAGGCGATCGAGGCGAAGTAGTCACAGGCCGAACTGACCACGAAACCCACCACGTCGCCGTCATGAATATCCAGACCACCGACCTGAATCAGATAAGTGTTCACGGCCGTGTCGAAGAAGCCGTAATAGGTAACGTTGTTGACGTGACCGTAGGCGTCGTTGTCGTGCCAGCGCGTGGTGATGGGCTGGAAGTGTGGGTAGTCGGTGCGTTGAGGGGTGGACATGGCTGGGCTGGTTCTCTTGTTTTTTCAGTGAGGGCGCTTGCCCTCACCCTAGCCCTCTCCCGAGGTAGAGGGGACTGACCGAGGTGTTCTCTCGAAATACACCGACCTGATCCTTCGAGTCGGACTCAAATGTTGAAATCCACGCAGATCGGCTCCCTTTCCCCTCGCCCCTTTGGGGGCGGTCCGACGTTTCGGGAGGGCTGGGGCGAGGGGGATCGATTCTGGCGGCGACATCACATTTGAGCAAACCCCTTCCCTTGCGCCGCCAACTCACCAATCAACCGCGCCGGTTTCCACTGATCGCCCTGTCGCGTCTCCAGCGCCAGCAAGCGCTGATGAATATCCACCAGCCCTTGCTGATCCGCCCAGGCCATCGGCCCGCCCTTGTCCGCCGGGAAGCCGTAGCCGTTCAGGTATACCAGATCAATGTCATGCGCAGACTCGGCAATGCCTTCCTGGAGAATCTTCGCGCCTTCGTTGACCAATGCCAGCAGGGAGCGCTCGAGAATCTCCTCCGCACCGATCTCACGACGCTGGAAGCCCAACCCTTCGCTGACCTGCAACACCAGCGCATCGACCTCAGGATCATGCTCGGCCTGACGGCTGCCCGGCTCGTAATGGTAATAACCGTTACCAGACTTTTGCCCAAAACGGCCCATTTCGCACAGACGGTTATCCACCTGCACCTCTGGCGCATCCTGGCCCTTGCCGGCCAGTTCGCGCGCACGCCATTCCAGATCGATGCCGACCACGTCGTACATGCGGAACGGCCCCATGGCGAAACCGAAACCCTGCAACGCCGCATCGACCTGCTGTGGATAAGCGCCTTCAAGCAACATCTTGCGCGCCTCCAGCACATACGGATGCAGCATACGGTTGCCGATAAAGCCATGGCAGTTGCCGGATACCACGCTGACTTTGCCCATGCGTTTGCCCAGCGCCAGCGCCGCTTCCAGCGCGGCCGGTGAAGTCTGAGCACCCCGGACGATTTCCAGCAGTTTCATGATGTGCGCCGGGCTGAAGAAATGCAGGCCGAGCACCTGAGTCGGGCGCTTTGTCGCCGCGGCAATCGCATCGATATCCAGTGCTGAGGTATTGCTCGCCAACAGCGCTTCAGGCTTCAACAAACCATCCAGCTCGCGGAAGATTTTCTGCTTGAGCTCAAGATTCTCGTACACCGCTTCGATCACCAGATCGACATTACGAATCGCCGCGTAATCCGCCGCCGCACTGACCCGGGCAATGCGCGCATCAGCCTCGGCCTGATCAATCCGCCCCTGCCGCACGTTGTGTGCATAGGTGTCGGCGACAGTCGCGAGTGCCTGTTCAAGCATCTGTGGGTTGTTATCTACCCACTGCACCGTCACGCCGGCATTGGCCAGGCACATGACAATGCCACGGCCCATGGTGCCCGCACCGATCACGGCAGCCTGCTGAATATCGAAAGATGTCTGGCTCATGTTGTTCTCTTGTTGGCGATCCGAAGACAGATCCCAACCATAGTCAGCCCGCCATGGTTTTTGAAGTTTATTACCGTGATGATCGACATTCAGCGGATGGATGGAGCCCCCGCCTTGATGACACTTGACGTAGGAGCTGCCGAAGGCTGCGATCTTTTGATGGTGATTTTTTCAAGAGCAAAAGATCGCAGCCTTCGGCAGCTCCTACAGCGATCAGAGGTGCTCTTGCGCCCAGCTGCGGACTTCGGCGTAGGGATATTCCTCCAAGGCAGCAAACCCGGGAATAGCGCGCGCCTTGAGCTTGGTGAACAAAGGCACGCTGATGCCGCACAAGAACCGCGTCAGCCGCTCCGCCGTCGGGATGACCCCGGTGTGCTGCTCATGCCTGTGGATAAAATCGCCACACAACGCCGCAAAGTTTTTATCCACAAGCGCTGGCAACTCCGGTGGTGCCGGCAACCGCGCAACCTGCCCGTGACACACCGAACAATGCCCACACTGTTCGGGCGCATTGTGATCACCAAAATACTCCGCCAGGCGATAACCCAGGCAGCGTTCGCTGGCGAACACTTCAAGCATCGCCTGGATGCGCGCCACTTCGGCCCGCTCATGTCGGGTGAAATAGTCATGCAGCTCAGCGCTCAGGGCATCGCTGTCAAAGTCACTATTGAGCAGGCTGTAGACCTCAGTCATCTGCTTGCTTTCAAGCTCGACCCAACCCTTCTCCTGAAAGTAATCCAGCGCCGTCACCACCCGGTTGCGCTCCGCCGAATACTGCGCGTACATCGCGTCGAAATTCACCGTGGCCCAGGTGCGTGCGCGGCTTGAGGTCTGAATGATCGCCGCGACGAAAGCCCTGCGCTCGCCCTCGAATCGCTCAAGGATTGCCTCAGGCTCCAGCAGGTATTTGAAACGGTACTCGGCGTAATACGCATAGCGCGGCGCAATCAAGCCGTGCAGTTCCAGTTGCACCAGCAATGTCTTCAGCGGCAACGAACGAATATTGCTTTGATCCGCCAGCGGTCCGAGCAAGAACTCCCACTGCCCTTCCGGCACCGAGGCTTTCAATTCGTCGAGCACATAGCGAATGCCTTCGCGTTCCGGCGTGTCGCCGTAAACGAAGTTTTCCAGCACGTTGAGGCTGTCGCGATTGGCCAGCACCAGACAGTCCGACGGCTGCCCGTCACGCCCGGCGCGACCGATTTCCTGGCTGTAGTTTTCGATGGATTTGGGCAGGTCGAAGTGCACGACATTGCGGATGTCACTTTTGTCGATGCCCATGCCAAAAGCGATGGTCGCGACGATGCAATTGGATTGCCCGGCCATGAAGCGTTTCTGGATCGCTTCGCGTTTGTCGTGGGGAAGGCCTGCGTGATAAGCCTCGGCCTGAATGCCGTTGCGCTCGAGATGTTCGGCGATATGCTCTGCGGTTTTCTGCAAGGTCACGTAGACGATGCTTGGTTGCCCCGGCCGCTCGGTCATCCACTCGACCAGACGCCGACGCTTGTCCTGGCCACGTACCGGTTCCACCAGCAGATTGAGGTTGGGCCGATAGAAACCGGTGGTTACCACATCGTCAGGGGCGATGGCGAATTTGGCCTGCATGTCGGCGATCACTTTCGGCGTGGCGGTGGCCGTCAGCAGCAAGGTCTGCGGGATGTTGAACTGGCGCTGATAGTCCGGCAGTTTGAGGTAGTCGGGGCGGAAATTGTGGCCCCACTCCGAGATGCAATGCGCCTCGTCTACCACCAGCAACGAGATCGGTACTTGCTGCAGAAAGTTACGGAAGCGCTCGTTTTTCAAACGCTCGACAGAGATCATCAGGATCTTCAGCTCACCCGAACGGGCACGAGCCATGGCGTCATTGGCGTCTTCGCGGCTCTGTGCCGAATCGATGCTGCCCGCCGGGATTCCGTGACGTTGCAGGAATGCCAACTGGTCCTGCATCAACGCCAGCAATGGCGAAACCACCAGCGTCAGGTGCGGCAGCAACAGCGCCGGCAATTGGTAGCAAATCGATTTTCCGGAACCTGTCGGAAAAATCGCCGCCGCCGAACGCCCGGCCAATACAGCGCTGATCGCGGCCTCTTGCCCAGGCCGAAACTGTGGATAACCAAAAACCTGTTCCAGGGTGTTGTGCATTCGCTGTCACTCCGTTGACTGCTGTAATGCCAACAGCCTAGCGGGCGATCGCAGCGAGTCGAGAAAAGGTCAGGGCCAAATCGATTCGCAATGATACAGCGGATCCACCAACCCTGGTGGCAGCGAGCCTGCTCGCAAAGAGGCCGGTCAACCCGACACAAGACTCACGGTTGCAGCACGGCCACCCGCAGTTGCTCGTCGAGCACGCGCTCATGCACATCCAGGCTTCTGCTCGCCCACAACGCATGCGCCGGACTGATATCGCCGGTAAATGCCGCCGACAATTGACGCAGATCGGCAACACTGCGCACCCGCGGACAAAATGGTTGCCCGTCACAGTCCTGACTGGCGTGGCGATAGGTCGCGAGCAAGCGATCCCACAGATTGTCGCGCACTTGCCGGATTGACTTGAGCTGCACGTGCGAGACGCCCAAACGTTGCTCAAGCCCGGACTCGTCCAGCGCTTCGCTTGCCAGCAAGGCTTTGCCGAACATCAACACTTCAGCGCGAGAGGCGGTGTCGAGATTCGTCTGGCTGGCGAGCGTTTCTGGCCAACCGGTGCGGTCGAGATGATTGAGCACCAGCACGTTGCCGGCTTCGGCCGCTAACGTCATGCGGCAACCACTGACCCACAGCAACACAATCGAGGCCATTCGTAGCCATTGCATACCTAATTCCCTTTAAGCGTGTATCGGACGTTTGGAAACGTCCCACAGAGCCTGGCGCGCACCATACAGAGGTTTACTGCGAAGCGCCTGACAAACCCGTAGGAAATTTTTCGCGTAGGGGTTTTGCCTGAAAAAACCCCTGAATACGCGTAGGGCAAATGCCCGCACCACGGAAAAACCCCTACGAATTCTGTCCACTTCGGCGGTCTTGTTCGGCTGCGTAACGCTCTCCTATAGTGGCCGGCGCGGCTGAAATACCCTGTCGGCCCGAACGAGCGCCTTTGCAAAGGACCCGCCTCACCATGATCAACCGCTATCGCCCTCTCAAGACTTGCTACAGCGAAAACCCTGTATTGGTCATCGACACGCACGCCAGCCACGGAGACTTGCTCGATGCTGCAGACCAGCGTCTGCGCGCCGCCAGTGATTTGCTGGAAACGCTCTATTGTTTGTGTTTCAAACAATCTGACGTAAAAGACATACCCAACATCGTCAACGCACTTTATTTATTGATCAAAGATGGCTGCGACTTGCTCGAAGTTGCCAAACAAACACCATCCTGAGCGAGACAAACTTCAAAACTACAAACCCGGAAACAACACATCGCTTTATTTATTAACCTTATCAACACTAAGTTGCTGCTCTTACATTAACCAAGGGCAACACCATGACAGTTTTAACCATCTTTTTTTGTGGCACCGGCTCCAACAAGTTCGACAATAATCATGAGAACTTCTGGGACGGCGAGATCGTTTCGACCCTCGCTTCGAATCATACCGGCCACGAGTTTGCGGAGTTTATCGTGGTCGACGGCCCTGGCAGCGGCAACTTGCAAGCCGACGACCTGTTTACCAAAACCAAGGAATACGGCCTGACCGGCACCCTGTTTGGCACAGGCAGGGAGGAAAACGTAATGCACGCCATGAACATCATCAAAGGCAAGTGCGACTGGCAGCGCCAGCAACTGACCGAGGCGGAATACAACCGCCTGAAGGCTGCCGGTATTCCTATTGAAGATGTAGAGATCAAAGGTTCCTGGTTCTGGCGTAAATATAACTACGGCGACCGTAGCGTTACCCAGCAGAAGTTACAGGAACAAATCATCAAGACTTTCCGTAAAGACGGCATCATTCCGACAAAGGTTAATCTGGTCGGCTGGAGCCGCGGCGGCATTAGTTGCCATATGTTGGCCAACGCAATGTTCAAGGACAGCGCACTGAAAAACATCCCGGTAAACATTTTTTCCATTGATCCGGTACCGGGAATTGGCAACTTTCAGGATGAGCGGGTCAAGCTGGCCAGCAACGTCAAGGAATACGTTGGTTTCTACGCCCGCGACGAGCGCTCCAAAGGCTTCAGTTGCGTGATCCCGCAAACCGCCACGGGCACCAAAACCTCTGTCTATCCAATGGCCGGCCGTCACGCCACCCTGGCCGGCAATGCTACCGCCGGCGGCGGCGTACCGACCAACAGCAGCGACATGAAAGCGCTCGTCGATCCTGGCCGGATCGTCCGCCATCTCGCCGAAACATGTCTCAAGCGTTGGGGCGTGTCTCTGACGAAAACGCTTAACCTGAGCGATGCCGACCTGAAAACGCTCACCGCCAACGTTGTTCGTGATGAAGCGAAATACAAACTGATGCACAAACTTTCCTACACCTACTTTACCGAACTGGACAAGGGCGAGCGCTACGTTTCGCTGGGCAGCAAAGGCGTGCCGTTCTCGACGGTGAAAGGTGCGATTTACTCGCCGGCGACCGGGCTGGCGACGAGTGTGCTGGATATTTCGGCGTATGCGCATTTGCGTTGAAAGGTGTTGATCAGACGATAGCGACGTCCGGCAAAATCTTCGTCCGGTTCCTACAGGATAAGAGTCTTTGTCGCCTATCGAGGCTTGAGGGTGTGAGCCTATAGTCGTGACTGTCGCTGACCAATCAGTGGCTCGGGCTTGGTCACCCGATTGGATCGTATATACGCATGCGCTGTATGCTGCGGGCACTTAATTGCCTGCAGTTTATGGTGACTGTGTTCGTGACACCCTCGGGTGTGTGCACGATCCTCACCGGTTGACCAACCCGAACACAGTCGCCTCCTGTCGCTTGGTCACGATGTGGTGGCTTCACTCAGAAGCAATTGAGGATCGAAAATGAAAACATGGAATCAATTCACCACCGATCGCTACCGCCCACTCGAATCAAACCTCACCGACACAACGCCACTGATCATCGACTCAGAAGACAACCCGCAAGACATCCTCGAATGCACCGTCCAGCGCTTGCGTGCTTCAAGCGACCTGCTACGCACCCTCTGCCTCAACTTCAAACAAGCCGACGTCGAAGACATCCCCACATCACCCACGCTCTCTATCTGCTGACGCAGGATGGCTGCGATCTGCTGCAAGTTGCGCAGCAGTAAATGCTCAATTGGAAAGCCCCAGCCTAAAAACAATCTCAGCAGGTGCGCCCCAACTAACTAGCGCCTGCCTGACCAAAAAACATGGATGCTGGACACGCGGTGTCCAGCACAGGAGCTAAATTTTGCAAACTACTATTGATTGCGTACGATGGGAGCCATTGTTCAGTCAAGAGCTCGTCGTCATGACCACTGAAACCATCGATCACAGCACCCTGACGCACCTGATTCAAAACGGTTCGGTAAGCAGCACACATATCGTCGCCAAGCCGGGTGGCTGGTCGATTCAAATTCAGCAAGGAAGCAAAGAAAGTTCGCTCGCAGCACAGCGCAGCGGTCAAGTGCGTCTGTTCAAACGCCTTGAAACATTAGTGGCCTATTTGCAAGAACTGGGTATCACTCACTTCGATGTGGATGCATCCAGCTATGACCCGCTGCAAATGAAAACCTACGCACGTCCTGATCGCGCCGAAGCAATGAAGCAAGCTCATGAGGCGGCGGCGTATGACGAGTGGTTCAAGCGGCAGGTGCAAACCAGCATTGATGATCCAAGACCTAGCGTGAGCGATCAGGACGCTCGACGAATATTTGCTGCCAAGCGCGATGCCCTGCGTCAACGAGTGCGTTGATGAGGTTGGTCTGGCGCCAACAGGCGCTTGATGACCGAGACAGAATCATGGAGCACATCAGTGAGGACAACCCTGAAGCGGCGGCTGATCTCGACGATATGTTCGAATCAAAAGGGGAAGTCGCCCGACAGCGGCCGACCTTATACAGAAAGGGCATCGTTGAAGGCACAAGAGAAATCGTCGCAGCGTCCAACTACGTCATCGTCTACACAATCAAAGATGAATGTGTGGAGGTGCTGCGAATAATGCATGCCCGTCAGCAATGGCCATGACGGATCACGAAGATCAGAAAGGGCAAACCCAGTCTCTGGATCGACCAGACAAGTGCAATTATTCCGGCGTTACCACTACCCAAGTGAAGGAATAATAGCGTTATGGCTAGAAAAACTGCGGCTCTGCTTCCGAAACTTGCACATCTTCTGAACGATCTCGGTGAGCGCCTGAAACTAGCTCGACTCAGGCGCAGACTCACCGCGAAACAAGTCGCCGAGCGCGCCGGGATGTCTGTCATGACGCTGCGCTCCCTGGAATCCGGAGGCTCGGGCGTAACAATCGGAGCTACTTGTCAGTGATGCACGTTCTGGGTCTAGAGCAAGACATGATTCGATTGGGTGCAACAGATGAACCGGGTTATCGCCAGCAAGACGCAAGTCTTCTCTATTCAAAGAATCCCGCTAGCAAAGGTCCGGCGAGTAAACCAACGCACGGGGTACCAAAAGCAGGAAAAATTCCGACGTCACAAACAAATGTTGTCGAAGCCGCAAATGTTAGTGAAGAGCGTCTCAAGAACTTCCCACTGTACTCACTCACTGTCTTCGTTACTGAAGAAAACGCTAAAACAAGACGCATAACAGGAAAAACGCCCACAAAAAAGCCGCCCCAAAGGGCGGCTTTTTCATTCACACCAAACCAATCTTACAACTTCGGCCCAGCAGCCTTGATCGCGTCGCTCACTTCGAACTTCTTGAAGTTCTCGATGAACAGACCGGCCAATGCTTTGGCAGCCTCGTCGTACGCAGCCTTGTCAGCCCAGGTATTGCGTGGGTTGAGCAGGTTGGTTTCAACGCCCGGTACGGCCAGGGGCACGTCGAGGTTGATGGTGTCGAGGTGCTCGGTGGCAGCACCGATCAGCGCGCCGCTCTGGATCGCTGCGATCACCGCACGGGTGGTCGGGATGTTGAAGCGTTTGCCAACGCCGTAGCCGCCGCCAGTCCAGCCTGTGTTGACCAGGTAAACCTTGGAGCCGAAACCGCGGATGCGCTTGATCAGCAGCTCTGCGTATTCGCCAGCCGGGCGCGGGAAGAACGGTGCGCCGAAGCAGGTGGAGAAGGTCGACTTGATGCCGCTGCCCGAACCCATTTCAGTCGAGCCCACCAGAGCGGTGTAGCCGGACAGGAAGTGGTAGGCCGCTTGTTCTTCGTTGAGAATCGACACTGGCGGCAGGACGCCGGTCAGGTCGCAGGTCAGGAAGATCACCGCGTTTGGCTCGCCACCGAGGTTGTGCTCGGAACGCTTGGCAACGTGCTCCAGCGGGTAAGCGGCGCGGCTGTTCTGGGTCAGGCTGACATCGGCGTAGTCGGCGTGCTTGGCATCGTCGATAACGACGTTTTCCAGTACTGCGCCGTGCTTGATGGCTTTCCAGATAACCGGCTCATTCTTCTCGGACAGATCGATGCACTTGGCATAGCAACCGCCTTCGATGTTGAACACCACGCCTTCGCCCCAGCCGTGTTCGTCGTCACCGATCAGGTAACGGCTTTCGTCGGCCGACAGAGTGGTTTTACCGGTGCCCGACAGACCGAAGAACAGGGTCACGTCGCCTTCTTCGCCGATGTTGGCAGCGCAGTGCATTGGCAGCACGTCAGCAGCCGGCAGCAGGAAGTTCTGCACGGAG
>Ga0160456_100183_pt1 | contig 44720 bp, 30 predicted proteins | sample HID1972K_E6MG_FD_108261 | JGI IMG/M metagenome (GOLD analysis project Ga0160456, IMG submission 108261) | Enriched pill bug-associated microbial communities from UW Madison campus, WI, USA - HID1972K_E6 MG | ecosystem: Host-associated > Arthropoda: Insects > Digestive system > Unclassified ... | reverse complement strand
CGATCCGGGCGCAGCGCCTACGGTTTGCTTCGCTGCACCTCCTCTCGCTGTGTTTGGCTGCGCCAAACGGTCGCTGCGCTCCCACGCCCGGATCAATCCCTCCACTCAGCCTTCCGACGTCGCTCGTGGATCAAGATCAAGATCAAGATCAAGAGCAGACGAGCTGACACTCGGCCTATTGAGTGGTGAAGAGCGGGTGTTTGGCTTTGGTTTTTTGGTGGGTTCGCCCCTCACCCCAGCCCTCTCCCGAGGGAGAGGGGGCCGGTTTTTGGGCTTTTCAGAATGTGAGTTCGGCTCGGTATTGCACGTCGGCGTGTCTATCCCAAACACCTCGGTCAGTCCCCTCTCCCTCCGGGAGAGGGTTAGGGTGAGGGGCTGTTGATTCACGCTTTGAAGCTCAAGTTCGGCTCGGTATTGCACGTCGGCGTATCTCGCCCAAACACCTCGGTCAGTCCCCTCTCCCTCCGGGAGAGGGTTATGGTGAGGGGCTGTTGATTCACGCTTTGAAGCTCAAGTTCGGCTCGGTATTGCACGTCGGCGTATCTCGCCCAAACACCTCGGTCAGTCCCCTCTCCCTCCGGGAGAGGGTTAGGGTGAGGGGCTTTTCAGTTGTGAGTGGGGGGGGATATTTCGTGGTTATCCAGTGCGCGGTTCACCGCGAGTTCGGCGAGCATGATGATTTGCTGGATCGCCAGAATCGTCCTTCGTTGCGGCAGTTCGATGTACGCGGCGATGTCGCTGGTCATGAGGCTGGCTTGGGCCAGGGATTCGCAGGCGTGTACCAGCAGGCTTTCGTTGTCCTGATCGGGGGCGACCTGGAACATGGTGCTGGGTTTGTGGAAGCGCAGGGTCAAGGCGTTGGGTTTGAGGTAGTGGTCGAGGGCGCGTTCGGCGGCCTCGTGGAATTTCCTGGAATCGGGGGATTCGTAGGGCGAGGTGTCATCGGTTTCTGGCGGATTGGGTGTTGGCTTTTTCATGGTGAAGCTCCGAATGATAAGTGGGGCTGTCACTCTCAATCGCCGCGACGCGACAAAGGGTGGCAGCTGTACGCAGGTTCGCGGACCGAGCCATTCGGCAATCTCGGCATACCCGAAGGTATCCCGCGCACAGCCACCATCAAACCAAACAACAAGCACCTGAGCGCTCCCGTTTGGGTCGGCGATTATGCATCAAATCGAATGAACTGCTCGGGCCGCGACGCCCGGTCGCTGAATTTGTAGCGACCCCCAGAGCCTATCCAGCCGATTTCCGAGGCACAACCGACGCGACTTGTCGGAAAACTCCGCGCCACTTTCAACGTCTGTAGGACGAGTACCTTTCCCACAGATAAACACTTTTCAACCTGTGGGAGCGAGCCTGCTCGCGAAAGCGGTGTGTCAGGCACCGTAGATGTTGAATGTGCTGACGCCTTCGCGAGCAGGCTCGCTCCCACAGGGTTCTCCTGTGGATGCAGAAATGGCGTGCACAAAAAAGGCGATGTCCCTTGCGGGGCATCGCCTTTGTTTTACCGCCGTTGAAACTTATTCCGGCAGTTTGTAGGCAATGATGTAGTCGCCCATTTTAGTGCCCAGCGAGCCGTGACCGCCGACAACCAGCAGCACGTATTGCTTGCCGTCCTTGCCGGTGTAGGTCATCGGCGTCGCTTGACCACCCGCCGGCAGACGCGATTTCCACAGCTCTTTACCGCTGTTCACGTCGTACGCGCGCAGGTATTGGTCGAGGGTGCCGCTGAGGAAGCCGACGCCGCCAGCCGTGACCATCGAGCCGCCCATGCTAGGCACGCCCAGGGTGAAGCCGATCGGGATTGGCGAGCTGTCGCGGCTGGTGCCGTTTTTGCGTTTCCACACGACTTTGCCGGTGGTCAGGTCGATACCGGCAACGTAGCCCCAGGACGGGGCCTGGCACGGTACGCCGAGTGGCGACATGAACGGGTGCATGATCACGGCGTATGGCGCGCCAGTGTTCGGTTGCACGCCAGCGGTTTCGCTTTCGCGTTTGCTGTCGGCGGCGACTTGCTCGCGTGGCACCATTTTCGAAACGAAGGCCATGTAGTTCGGGCTGGTGAACAGCATTTGGCGAACCGGATCGACCGAGACGCCGCCCCAGTTGAACACGCCCACGTTACCCGGGTAGATCAGGCTGCCCTGTTCCGACGGCGGGGTGTACTGGCCTTCATAACGCAGTTCTTTGAACTGGATGCGGCACAGCATCTGGTCGAACGGGCTCGCGCCCCACATGGCTTTTTCGGTCAGTTCCGGGGCCAGCAGGTTGAGGTCCGAACGGGCCTGGGTCGGTGCGGTGTGGTCGCCTTTCACGGCGCCTTGCGGAACCGGGATTTCCTTGATCGGAATGATCGGCGTGCCGTCACGACGGTCGAGGACGTACAGGCTGCCCTGTTTGGTCGGGGCGATCAGCGCCGGTTTCACGCCGTCGGCGGTTTTCATGTCGAGCAGGGTTGGCTGGCTGCCAACGTCCATGTCCCACAGGTCGTGGTGGGTGAACTGGTAGTTCCAGCGCACTTTACCGGTGGCCAGGTCCAGAGCAACGATACCGGCGCTGAATTTCTCGGCGCCCGGGGTGCGGTCTGCGCCCCACTGGTCTGGAGTCTGGTTGCCCAGTGGCAGGTAAACCATGCCGAGTTTTTCGTCGACACTGGCCAGCGACCACATGTTCGCCGAGTTGCGGCTGTAGGTTTCGCCCGGTGCCAAAGGCTCGGTGGCGTCTGGTTTGTCGCTGTCCCAGTTCCACACGAGGTGACCGTCGCGCACGTCGAAGGCGCGGATCACGCCCGATGGCTCGTTGGTCGATTCGTTGTCGGTGACGTGACCGCCCATGATCACCAGATCACGAGTAATCGCGGCCGGCGAGGTGGAGTAGTAGCCACCAGCGGTGAACGGGCCGATGCCTTGGGTCAGGTCAACCACACCGTTGGTGCCGAAGCCTTCGCAGATTTTGCCGGTGTCGGCGTTCAGGGCGATCAGGCGGGCATCAGCGGTTGGCAGGTACAGACGACGCGGGCAAGCCTGAGCAACGGCTTTGCCGGCTTCGGAAATCACCGCGGAGGCTGCGTTTTCAGTTTTGGCGTACGCGGCTTCGTCGTAGTACGACACGCCACGGCAGGTCATGTGGGCGAAGCCTTTGAAGCCGACCGGGCTCTTGATCTGCGGGTCGAAGCGCCACAGTTCTTTACCGGTGTCCGGATCCAGGGCCAACACTTTGCTGTGCGCGGTGCAGGCGTAGACCATGCCGTTGGCTTTCAGCGGGGTGTTTTCGTTGGTCAGCTCGACCGGGTCATCGGCAGTTGGCAGGTCGCCGGTCTGGATGCGCCAGGCTTCTTGCAGCTTACCGACGTTGGCCGGGGTGATCTGCTTCAGCGGCGAGTAACGGTCACCGAATTCGGTGCGGCCGTAGGCCTGCCAGTCGCCATCGGGCATCGCTGGTGCGGTGCTGCTGGTGTCGGCGGTGTCGCGGCCCAGTTCGCCGAAGGTTTCGCCCGGGTGGGTGAACAGGCTGATCAGCGCGGTGAGACCGGCCAGAACCACGGCCACGGTCAGGCCGCGAGTGCCCATTGGCGCCGGGCCGTCGAGCAGTAGCGGACGACGGAACCACGGCAGCAACATCACGAAGCCGAGGACAAACCACAGGGCCAGACGTGGCACCAGTTGCCACCAGTCCAGACCGACTTCCCACAGCGCCCAAACGGTGCTGGCGAACAGAACGATGGCGTACAGGCCCAGTGCCGCGCGACGGCGCATCAGCAACAGGATGCCGCTCAGCGCAATGCCGATACCGGCCAGCAGGTAGTACAGCGAGCCGCCGAGCATGCTCAGCTTGACCCCTCCGGCCAACATGGCCAGGCCCATCAGTAGAAGCAGAATGCCGAGCAGGCTCGGTAGCAAACGGCCCCGACTCGAAGCACTTTCGGTGCTCATAGTGTGATTCTCCGTGACGTTTATGTAGTCCCGCGCTGTAGTCACTTTAGATGACGATTTGGCACAGGCATGGTTCAGATAAAAACTTGTCTAGCTAACGAAATTCATTTGTAGGAGTGAGCCTGCTCGCGATAGCGGTGTGTCAGTCTCTGGAGATGTCGCCTGAAACACCGCCATCGCGAGCAGGCTCACTCCTACATTTGATCCGTGGTGTGCTTTAGAACGAGGACTGGATCTTGATCCCGCCGATCAGGGCGTCGTCGACGTCGTTCACGCCACCGGGGTGGCGGATGTATTGCAGGTTCGGGCGTACGGTCAGCCAGTTGGTCACGTGCACGCCGTAATACAGCTCGGCGCTGTATTCGGTGTCTTGCGGTGGCAGGAACGACGGGTCGTCGTAGTCATACACGGCGTTGGCGCGGTTACTGGCTTCGGCGTTTTTGCGGTAGGCCGGGTTGACGTGCACGCGGGCGAGGGCGAAGCCGATGTCGTCCTTGGCGCGCGCATCGAACGGGCCTTTGTAGGTGATGCCGGCCTGCACGTAGTTGTCGATCGCGTTGGTTTTCTTGTCGTGCATCGTGCCATTGGCAAACACGCTCAAGCCGCGACTGTTGTCGCTGGCGACGCTGGTGATTTGCTGCTGAATGCCCAGCCACACCCCGTGTTTGCTCGACGCGCTGCGGTAGGCTTCGCCGCTCAGCGCTGCCGGTTGGCCATTCTGATCTTTGTAAGCATCGGTGGCCTTGGCATTGCTGTAGTAGTAACCGGCGCGATATTCACCCGGCAGGCCGTTGAGCTTCGGTGTCCACACCAGTTCGATCGGCAGGATCGCGCCCTGAGTGCCGCTGCCGCTGAGCTTGAAGCCGTTGCCGCGATCGAGGTTCGACGGGTTCTGCTCATAGGCGCCGACCTGTGCGTACAACTCGGGGGTCAGGTGATATTTGACGCGCAGCGCCCATTGGCTGACCGGCCAGTTGTACCAGATGCCGCCGACCCAGTTGCCGACCTGCGAGCCGCAGAACGCGAGGTTCTGGAAGTCGCACGGGAAGCTGTTGAAATCTTCGCCTTCGCCGAAACGGCCGACCTTGATGTCGAGTTTCTGATCGAAGAACTTCTGCTGGTACCACATCTGCGTCAGGCGTGTGGTCTGGCCACGGCCCCAGACTTCCTGGGCAGAGGTGAAACCACCGACACGCGGATCGTTGATGCGGTCGTTGCTGATGTTGTTGCCGCTGCGCTTGGTGATGGTCAGTTGAAACTCGGCGTCGTCCCAGCCGAGGATCTTTTGCAGGTCCAGGTGCGTGCCCAGACCGAACTGATCGCTGTAACGCGCGGTGCGGTCATGGTCATAGCCACCGCGCAGGTTGCTGCCCATTTCTCCGGTGTAATCGAGCTTGAAGTCGTAGCCTTTTTCCGAGAGTTCGGTGCGCGTGCCGTTCCAGTCACCGAGCATGTACGGTGATTCACTGTCAAACGCGGGCGCCGCTTGTGCGCAGGTGGCGAGACCTAGCGCAGTGCAGCTGCCAAGGGTGCGCAGGGCTGAGATAGCGCTGTCTCGGGAGAAGGAAAAATCGGGCATGGATAAGTCTTTTTTTGGTGTTTTCGGGGGTGCAATTCGTGCGCTTCAATATGTCGCAGGCAGTGAAGCGATTCAGCGGAAGGGCGGCAGGATAATGATCTGTAACAAAAAGACAAAGGCCTTTTGCAGACATGCAGCATTTCGCAATCGGTAACAGTCCCTGTAGGAGCTGCCGAAGGCTGCGATCTTTTGACCTTGACCTACATTTGAAGGAAGCCCTTCCACCGAACCACCCCCTCGGCTAAGGTGCGCGGCTTCTGCATTTTCACTTCGCCCAAAGGCCTGGCATGAACGACCAAACCCCCGATCCGCTGCACGGCGTCACCCTCGAACAGATCCTCAACGCACTGGTGACCCATTACGAATGGTCGGGGCTGGCCGAGCGCATCGATATTCGCTGCTTCAAGAGCGACCCGAGCATCAAGTCGAGCCTGACGTTCCTGCGTAAAACCCCGTGGGCGCGGGAGAAGGTCGAGCGCCTGTACGTTAAGCTGATGCGCACCAAGCGACCGCTTTGAGATGGACGCCGTCTGGCGCCATCGCCTGATCACCTGCGCGGCCGTATTGGGCTGGGCGGGGTTGGGCATTCAGCTGTATCTGATTTTCTTCGCGCGCTTGAGTGTTGGCGCCAGCCTGTTGGGCGGGCTGGTGAGCTTTTTCAGTTACTTCACGATTTTGACCAATACGCTGGTGGCGACGGTGCTGACCTGTGCCGTGACCGCGCGCGAATCCGCTGCGCGCCGCTGGTTTTTGCAGCCGTGGGTCAGCAGTGGGATTGCCGTGAGCATTGCTGTGGTCGGACTGGCCTACAGCATTTTGCTGCGGCATTTGTGGCATCCCGAAGGTTGGCAATTTGTCGCCGATGAACTGCTGCACGACGTGATGCCGCTGCTGTTTCTGGGCTATTGGTGGGCGTGCGTGCCCAAGGGCACTTTGCGCTGGTGGCATCTGCCGGTGTGGCTGATTTATCCGCTGGCGTATTTCATCTACGCGTTGTTGCGCGGGCATTTGCTCGGCGCGTATGCATATCCGTTTATTGACGTGGCGGTGTTGGGTTATCCACAGGTGCTGATCAATGCCGGGGGGATATTGCTGGGGTTTGTGGGGATTGGCTTGGTGGTCATTGGTCTCGACCGCTGGAGATTTGCACGAAGTTAAAGCACTTGTAGGAGTGAGCCTGCTCGCGATGGCGGTGGAACAGTTACAAATTTATTGACTGACACTCCGCTATCGCGAGCAGGCTCACTCCTACAAGGGGATATCACTCTTCTTCAGGAGTGCCTTCGGCGCGCCAGTAACCGACCGCTTTGATGAGCTGCTCATCGAGCCCATGCTCATCAATCAGCACCCGGCGAATCTGCCGCGAGACTTTCGTTTCGGTCGCCACCCACGCATACAGATTGCCCTTGGGCACCTGCAATTGCTTCACCGTCGCCAGCAAATTGTCTTTGCCGCCCTCGCGCAACACCCAGATCACATTGACCTGCGCCGGACTCTCCAGCACTTGCTGCTCGGCGCCGTTCTCCACTTCGATCACCACCAGCGCCTTGCGATTGGCCGCCAGGCCTTCGAGGCGGCGGGCGATGGCGGGCAGGGCGGTTTCGTCGCCGATCAGCAAATAGCTGTCGAAGATGTCCGGCACGATCATCGAGCCGCGCGGGCCACCGATGTGCAGGAATTGCCCGGGTTGCGCTTGCTCGGCCCAGGTCGACGCCGGGCCGTCACCGTGCAGAACAAAATCGATGTCCAGTTCCAGCGCATCGAGGTCGTAACGACGCGGGGTGTAGTCGCGCATTTCCGGCATCGGCCCGTTGTCCTTGCCAGCGCCGAGCACCATGGTCTCCAGCGCGGCCGTTTGTTCGGCGTTCTGCGGGAACAGCAGCTTGACGTGATCGTCCGTGCCCAGGCTGACGAACCCGGCCAGCTCCGGCCCGCCGAGGGTGATACGGCGCATGCGCGGGGTCAGGTCGACCACGCGCAAGACTTCAAGCTTGCGGCGTTTGATTTCGTGCATCACGCGGTGAATGGTTTGGGTATCGACTGCGGTCATTCGGCTTTCTCCTGGGCAAATTGAACGGCAGGGCCGTCGACAATGGCTTTGGCGGTGTCGTTGAGCAGGTCACGCACGCGCAGGATTTCGTCGGCGCTCCAGCGCCCGTGGTGCATTTGCAAGGCATGGCGCAGGTTATGCACGGCTTCATGGATTTCTGGTGGGCGATCATGGCCTCGCAGCGAGCGTTTACTGACTTCGATGCGCATGCGCACACCGTCCAGTGCCACGGCTTGTTCAGTTAAAGACAGACGCCCGGCGTCGGTGACGCTGTAGCGTTTTTTACCGCCTTCGGCGTCACCGGCAACCAGGTCGCTTTCTTCCAGAAAGGTCAGGGTCGGGTAAATCACACCGGGGCTCGGGCTGTAGGCGCCATCGAACATGCCTTCAATCTGGCGGATCAGGTCATAGCCGTGGCACGGCTGTTCGGCAATCAGCGCCAGCAGTAATAATTTCAGGTCGCCTGGAGCGAACACGCGGGGGCCGCGACCGCCGCGTTCGCGGCCGGGGCGTTTCTCGAAGCCGTCACGAGCGTCGCCGTGTTCGCGGTGGGGGGCATGATGGTCTCTCATTTTTTCCTTCTCTCTCGTCGTATTTAGATACAACTTAAGATATATCTTTAGGCCTGCGCAAGGCTTTCTGACCGACGGCTGCCTTCCATCAATCGAATTTTCAGGCATCCCTGCGCGCGAATGATCAAAAAAAAGCGGTATTAAATCGCCCGCTAAAAGTGCAGTTTAGTGCTAACTCTCTAATAGCCGATGACGGCCTTTATTATCAGGAGAGTGTGGTATCGGTCTTACGGAAGTTGCTTTAAAAGTTGGCGCGCCAAGACAGATTGCTGGCGCGCTGTAGTCTCTCTCTTACAGTAGAACTTGAATTTTTCAGAAATTAACGGTTTTTTCTTTCTGGGGTGATGGCCGCCAGGCTACAAGTTCCTCGGAAGTTGCCTGCTTACTTTAAATATGAATTGCTTGATGATTGTCTGGCGTTGCAAGTTGAGGGTGGACACACCTCGTTCGTGAACGTTTCGTTCGCCAGACACTTTCAATGAATAAACCAATTTATATATGACAGGTATTGAATGATGCTCAAGAAACTCGCTTTTGCCGCTCCTCTGACCGTACTGGCCATGAGTGCTTCCATCGCGTTCGCCGCCACCGAAGCAAAACATTCGATCAGTCTGGTTGCGCATGTGCCTGCCGACGATTTCTATGCGGTACCGGTCGATGCCGATCTGGTCAACAAGGATCAGGACATGAGCTACAACCCGTCGACTGCTTCGATGCGTGAGGTCAATGGTCATTTCGACGTGCTGCACACGGCCGGCAAGGTCCACGCTCGCTTGGAAAGCGTGCCGAAGCTTATCGCCGGCAGCCAGAGTATCGATCTCAAGGTCGAACTCAATGGCAAGACGCTGACCACCACGTCCCAGGAAGTGGTCGGTGATGCAGAGTCCAATACACGCTACCGCGCACCGTTCAAAATCAGTGCGCCAGGCGCCAAGCCAACCGCTGGCGATTACACCGGCGTGGTCATGCTGGTCGTAGAACCTTCGGTTTGATCGCTACAGGCAGCAACTAACGCTTACTTGTCCAAGTAACGTAACCGGCCGGCAACTTGTCTGTTGTCCGGTCGGGCTTTTACTTTCCGGTAACCAGAGTATTCGTTCATGTTTCCGATGACGCCCATCGCGGCTGCGCTTGCGTTGCTGTCATGCACCAGCGTACTGGCGGCGCCCGCACCAGTTGATAACACCCCACGAAGCTTACTGGCGCAGGCAAAAGGTTTGCCGGCAGACTTTGAAGAGCACTTTTTTGATGTTCCATTGGCGGTTCGGGTGGAACTTGATAGACAGCCGTTGGGCGAGGCAATGATTGTATTGTCGCGCGATGATCGTATTACCTTGCTCGACTTTACCGACACCAGCGACAGTCGTTTCAGCGCCAGTGAGCGTGAAACCTGGGCGAGCATTCTCAAACCCGGAGTCGCCTTGGGGGCGTGTAGCGGACAATGCCCCGAGCAATTGCTGGCGGTGCATTACAACCTGGAAAACTCCTTGCTCTCGATTGCCACGGAAAATGCCGAGCGCGATCTGCAGACCCAGCGCTTTCACGATCAGCCCGAGGGCGGCAGCAGTGGACTGATCCTGCGCAACCAACTCAACTTCAACGGCGGTCAGGACCAGGATCCGGGTGGCCGGCTAGGCTTGGAGGCCAGTGGCAGCCTCGGTAACTGGAGTCAGACCTTCAACATGCAATTGGCGCGTCTCGGCGGGCCGGACGACAAGACCTATCACGCAATACATGAGCTTTATACCCAGCGCGAACTGCAGGGCAGTTTTTTCCGCTTGGGTTATTTCACCCCCAATTCCGAAGGCCTGACCCGTCAACCGCGTTCATTCGGTACCAGTCCCGACACGGCGGTGGGCGTGATGTACGGCAGTTCCGACAGCCTTGCGGTGGACAGTCCCCGGCCAAGTGTTTATCCGATCTATGTCACGGCCAACCGGCAGGCGTCAGTGGAAATCTATCGCGATGGCCTGCTGATCAATACCCAGGCGGTTCCCGCAGGCCTGCAGACACTTGATACCCGGCCCCTGCCTGGCGGTATCTACGAAGTGGAAGTGCGTTTGATCGAAGACGGTCAGACGACCTCGACCACTCAGGAGCTGATCTACAAACCCGTCAACTGGAGCAACCTCGACGACCGCTGGCGCTATAACCTGTTCGCCGGCCAGGAAAGCAAACTGCTCAGTAACTGGGAAGAGCAGGACAGCGGCGACATGACCGCCGGCGCCTCGATCAATTATCTGCTGCATCCGCGGGTGATTCTCGGACTGTCGGCGCGCCAGGTACGCGCAAAACTGCAATACGGCAGCTCGATCGACTGGAGTGTCGCGGACAACACCAGTTTTTACGCCAATCTTTATCAGACCGAGGATCACGGCACCGGCGTTGATTTGCAGGGGTTATACAACTACGGCGCCGGGAGTCTGGTGATCAGCCACAATCGCAGTTGGCTCGACACCCGCAATACCTACGACACGCTGCCCGACGGTACGCGTGTACGCCAACGCAACGTCTTCACCGGCGAGACCAGCAATTCGTCGCTGGCGCTCAGTCACCGGATCAGCCGCAAAAACTCGCTGAGTGCGCGGGTGTCCCACAGCGAGGGCAATGTTGAAGGGGTCGGCGCCGATCTGGGCTGGTCGCAGCGTACCGAACTATTCGGCAGCGACGCCAATTGGCGGCTGTCGTTGTTTGATCGACCGGGCAGTTACAGCAGTGGCGATGCACGCAATCGCGGCGTCGACCTTAGTGTCAGCATGGCGTTGGGCGGGGCAGGCCAGCAAATATCCGGCAGCATCGGCAGCCGCACCGCGCGCGATGGCAGCCGTGACAACAATGCCTCGGTGGGTTATCGCAAGGACCTGCAAGACCATGTACTGCAAAGTGTGTCGGTGACGGCGCTGACCGACACTTATGGTGTCGGCCTGGCCAGCCTGGCGAACTTTCGCACCGACACGGTCAATGGCGACGGCTTCCTGCAGCGCTCTTCTTACAACGGCAACTTCACCGGTGGGGTAAACCTCGACAGCACCGTGGTGATTGGCGCCCGACAGCTGTTGATGACCAGCCAGCACCATGGGCGCGGCGCGGGCATGATCGTCGATGTCGAGTCGGACATTGCCGGCATATCCCTGCGCGCCGACGATCTCAGTGGCGGCAGCGCGGCTCTGCACCCCGGACGCAACTTCATACCGCTCACTGCCTACCGCAATAGTTCGGTGAGCTTCGACTTTGACGGCAATCACGTCCCGGCGGCGAGTATCGAACCGTCGCGTACCCGTTATCACCTGAACAAGGGCGGCGTGGAGTACCGCAAGGTGCGCGTGATGAAAACCCTGACCGTACTTGGTCGCCTCGTCGACCCACAAGGACGGCCGCTCAAGGGGCATCACGTGATCAATCACGCCAGCCGTGGCGTCAGCGAAGTCGACGGGTTTTTCTCGATGGAGATGCATGCCGGCTCGCCCACCCTGCAAGTGCGCTACGCCGACCAGTTGTTGTGTCAATTCCGTCTTGATGTCGACAGGCATCGTAGTGAAAACAACGTGTTGATGATCGGAGATCTGCGCTGCTCGCCGGACACGTTGGCCGAGGCCAGCATCAGTCAGCAGAAGGCCGGCTGATGACTCCAGTATTGATCCTTCACAGAGTGCAATCATGACCCTGAATATTTTTTCGCCGCGATGGCGGTACCGTGGCTCACTGCTGGGGTTGCTGGCGATGTTGACATCACCTTCGGCGGGAGCGGTGACCCAGGAAATCAAGGCGTTGTTCACGCCTGACTCCTCCAATCCGCAACGTAATGAGTTCGTCAACAAGACGCCGCCCAGTGGTTACTGTGAGTACTACCCCGATATATGTGCCAGGAGCAATATTTTCAGTATCCGCCTGATGACACGCGTCGAGTCGAACAAAGCCATGCAGGCCAATGCTGATTCACGTAACAGTGCCATGTTCAAGGCGCCGGCAGGGTGGCGGTCGTTGTTGGTCACGAATGTGGATACCGGAGACGTCAAGCGTGTCGAAGTACGTATTGCTGGCATCAGTTCCAATTATGAGTTGAGTGATACAGCTGCCAAATTAACCGGCGCCTCGAACGCAGAGGATGGGCACACTGCGTTATGGAAAGGCTCGAGCTGGGTGAATCCGGCACCTCCCTGTCAAACCACCGGGGTCGGTTTTTTTTCGGAGAAAACCTACGCTTTTTTCTGGTTAACCCCAAACGAAAGCCCCTGCGTGAAAGTCGCCAACTTTCCAATCCCTGCCATGAGCTACACCTATCTGGATTTTGCCTACGAACTGCGTACGCCAAATCCATTGGACATGTCGTCGGGGAATTACACCGGGAGCTTGAGTTATCGCCTTGGCCCTGGGGCAGACTTCGACTTCGGCGACGTCATGATTCCGAATGACCCTGAATTGACCCTCGATTTCAATCTTGAGGTTCAGCACACCCTGAAAGTCGAAATCCCCCCCGGTGGCGAGAAAATCCAGCTGGTGCCCGTCGGCGGCTGGCAGAGCTGGCTGCACGCCGGGCGGCGGCCGGTCAGCCTGTTCCGCGATCAGACCTTCAACATCTGGGCGTCGTCACGTTTCAAGATGTTTATAGGTTGCGGGCCCGGATTTAATGGCGAATGCGCACTGGAAGATTCCGAGGTTAACCGACGGGTCGAACTGTTCGTTTTTGTCAGCCTGCCCAATGGCATAACCGATCTTTCCGGCCAACCTGTGAGGCGCGTGCGACTGAAGCCGGGCGCAGGGAATGAGCAGTATTTCAAACCCGGCTTCTATGTGGATCGGGCACCGGGAACCCTGCATTTCGAAGTCCCGCCGCATTCGATGGCAAACATGCTAAGGCCCGGTGAAGGCAGAGGCGGCAGCTATTCCGGTGTTGTCGTGGTGTATTGGGATTCGGATATCTGATGGGCTGTGTATCGGTGAGTCGAGCCAGCACTGTGTTCAACGACCAAGGAAGCAAGGTGATGAAACGTTTGTTGTTATTAATTGGGTTGAGCGGGTTTTCCCTCGGTCTTCATGCCGGGCCGCAGATCAACGTCGGTACGGTGTACGACTACCTCGACGGCGATAAAAGCACCTACCTGAAACGGGTGTTCAACAGCGGTGACAGCACTGCATTCGTCAAGGTCAACATCCTCGAAATCGTCTATGAGGCCGACGGTACGTCGCGGGAAATCGAGGTCGGAAACCAGGCGGACATGGCCAGTCGTGATGGCCTGATGGCCAGCCCCGCACGGCTGATCGTGCCGGCCAATGGCATGCAGGGCACACGCCTTCTGCTGATGGGCGCGCGTGACACCGAGCGCTATTTCCGTGTGCGCTTCATCCCGGTGGTGCCGGAAAAGGAAGATGAATTCGCAGTCTCCGCCGAAGAGCGTGACGAATACAAAAACAACTTGTCTGCCGGGGTCAACGTCATGACCGGTTTCGGTACGGTGTTCTTTGTGCGCCCGAAAAACAGCCGATTCGACAGCGTGATCGAAGATGCGCCAACGACGTATCGAGTGCGCAACAACGGCAACACTGTGGTGGTGGTCGATGAGTTTCGCAATTGTGCCCTGAAGGACGAAAACGCCTGCGAGCCGACCACCAAACACCACATCCGCGCTGGTAACAGTTTCGAATTCGACAAGAAGCCCGGACGCGAATATCGCTTCAATCTGGTCGAGGGCGACAGCAAAAAGACTTTGCGCGTCGCCGGCAACTCATCACGGGATGACCTGAGATGATCAAGCAATCGTTCATTGCCTTGTGCGCGGGCGTTCTGACGTTGTTCAGTGCCGGGCTATTTGCGGCGCGCGAGGAGCACCGGTTCCAGGTGTCGGTGGACATTCCGACGCTGGGTTTTTACGTCATACCGGCCGAGACGGACTGGATTCATCGCGCGCAGATTCTGCCGTGGAATGTCAGTACGAAAACCCTGGGCGGCGTGCGCAAGCACTTTGATGTCAGGCATGACACCAGTGCGATCGAGGCCCGGCTGGACAGTGAACCCTACCTGTCCAATGGCCGTGACGAGCAAAACATCTATTTGCGTGTCAGCTTTGCCGGTACCGTGCTGACTCATGCGACGCCGCGTCAGGTGCTTTCCGCCGAGCAGGCCAGGGCCGGAGGGCGTTACGTGCTGGATATTCAGCCGATCGTGCCCGCCGGTGGCTACAAGCCGGGAAATTATTACGGCAACGTGCACCTGATATTCAATGCGGCGGCGCCCTGAGTTCGCAGGTCTGTCCGGTTTCAATGAACAGACCCAGGACTTTTACGTCGGAATCAAAGTCCGGCGCGCTTCAATGCTTCACGGGTCAAACGTCGCGCGAGCTCCTTTTCGTCATCGCCCAGATCGATCAGTAAACGGTCGAATACCGCGTCGCTGATGGGGGCTTCGTCAAACACCACGGTCGGCGGCACCGATAATTCGTTGATCAATGCGTTGAGTTGCTCCCGAAGCGTTGCGCGATCGTCGTCCGAGGTTGATTCAACCCATTGGCGCTGGGTTTCGCGCAGGCTTTCAAGCCGCTCATATCTGGCTTGATACAGACGTTTATTGCTTTCGCTGCGCACCGGGTATTTGTCGCTCAGGTATTGCGTCCAGAAATCGAGTTCGAGCATCGCGTTTACCAGGCCGTCACCTTCACCCAGCGCCAGTACGGTGTCATACGCCTGATCAATCATCGCGTCCGAGACGCCGGACACCTGTCGGTAAAGCATGCCTTCGGACTGCCAGGGCAGACCGAGGCGTTTGGCCAGTCCCGTCTGATACGCCAGGTAGATTTCAACGTCATCGGGGTTGCCGCCACGGCTCGCGACGTCGGCCCGGGCAATCTCGTTGACATGCTCCAGTCGCGCCGCACCTTTTGCCAGTGTCACCAGTTTCAGCTCAAGCTCTGCCGGACCGATGGAGTAGGCACGTGCTTCGAAAGCCAGGACGTTGATGCCCATATGGTTGAACAACTGCGCTCCGGCATCGGCGCAGTCAACCGGTGCGACCACCATGGTGAAGAGTTTTTCACGCAGACGAGTGTCAACGTGCACGGCGTCGAGCATGCGCCAGACGCGTTGCATCAGTTGATCGCGAACGGCCCCTCCGGCGCGGTAATCGGCAAAGTCCCGAACACTGAGCAAGGTCGCCATGAACGGCTGGGCGGCGGGCTCTTCGACCAGTTCGGCCCAAGGTGTCTCGCGGTTTACGCCCCAGCCTGGAACGTCGCCCCAGTAATCGGCGCCGTAGGTCGAGACGATCGAGGTGTTTTCCGCATGACCAAGCGGTATGAGAGGCTCGGGAGGCAGGGCCATCGAGCGACGGTGTGCCTGATAGCGCAACTGGTTGATTTCCGACAACCCGGCGACGTCGAGTCGCGTGCGTGCCACCAGCCATTGCGCATCGGACCCCGTCGCGACTTCAGGCAATCGGGACAGCGGATTGCCGCGCAAGTCGAGGAGAAAACCACGCGGGCGGGGCTTGGCCAACGTTCCTTCGGGCCAGGCGGTCAGCCCGGTATTTCTCAGTGTGATCACCTTGAGGCGAGGCATGCGTGTGAGGTCGGGCGACAAATTCAATGGATTGTTGTCAAGTTTCAACACTTCCAGATAAGTCAGGCTGCGCAGGCGCGCGACGGCGGCGGGATCCAGGACGATCTGGTTATCGCTCAAGCGAAGGCGCTCGAGCCGACGCACCGAAGAACCTATCTGGTCTGGCAAACGTGTCAGGCCACAACCTTTGGCACTGAGCTCGATCAGGTGCGGGAAGTCTTTGAGCAGGCTGGACGGGTCAGTGGCAAACCGTGTGTTGTCGAGTTTCAGCACGGTGACTTTGTCGAGGAATTTCTTCAAAACCGGCCGCTTTGCCCACCAGGTCTGCAGGTCCAGTGGCAGCATTTCCCGCGAGAGGTCGAGGGTGTAAGACGTGGGATCTGCGCGGTTGCCGAGGTCCTCATTCTTGCGTTCGAAACAGTCGAGCAGACGCTCATAAATATGCAGCCCGCCATCGTCGCGAAAGCTCTGACTATGCGGCCCCCAGGTCTCCGGTTGCTGGTAACGCCAGCGATGAACGATATTGCGCAGCTCATCGAGATCCTTTGCCTGAGTTTCAATGGCTTTGAGCGGTTCGCCTTGCTCGGTCAGGGCTTCAGCAAATACGTTGACTTCATGCGGGCTGAAATGCGGGTGCAGATCCTCGATGCGCTCCTGCAGGGTGACGGCATTTTTGGTCAAGCCTGCGCCACGCACCAGAAACAATGTGTCGTATTCAGCCACCGGGCGTATCGGTGGGTTGGCGAGCAGCGTGCGGCGCTCACTCAGCGCCGTGGTCTTGGCGAGAATCCACTGTTTGAAGGGTTCAATCTCGCTCGGCCGGTAACCCAGGACACTGCCGCCGTCCTTGTCGATGGCGTGAAGGATCGATTCATACAGACCACTCGTGTCGTGGATGGGACGATTTTCGCCATCGCGCACTTGGTAGCGGTCTGTCGCGAGCCGCACCAGCACTCGAACCTGTTCGGCTGAATCGCTACCGGCGCTGCAGCGTAACTCGCCATCGAAAGCGCCATCCCGGATCTCGATCCGCAGGGCTCCAAAAGTGTCGCTGTAGTGGCGCAAGGTCCCGAGAATCAGACGCTCGCTGTCGACGTTGCTCAGCGTTTCGAGCTGCAAGCCCTGGGCGGCCCTGACCGATTGCAGTTCGAATTGCACCTCGCGCGCCAATGTTCTCAAGCGCAGCGGCAAACGACGGCGCAGGGCAATCTGCTGCAACTCCATCGGCCGCGCCTGGGTAATGACACGTTCTGCAAGGACGGACGTGAGTTGCGGACAATCCACCAACACTTGTCGGGCGGGTAGCGACGGTGCTGGTGCGACCTCATCTGGCGCCATACCCAGGTGTATCAGGGTGTCGAGCAACAAGGGCGGAGGTGGAGTGTTTTCAACATGCATGCGACGCAGCGTGTTCTCTTCGGTGCCGGTAAACAGACGAATCTGTTCCAGTTGCGTATCGCTTGAACCTTCAGTGCCATGGACGACCCGGCGCATCAGTTGCGTAGCGGACCACTGTCGCGGGTTTTCCGTTTCGCAGACCCAGGCGCCACGGGCGTTGTGCACGAGAGCAGGCGAGTAGGCGCGGGGCCGCTGCGGGTGGCGAATGCGATGCTGGCCGGTAAGCCGATCCTGCTTTACTTCAAACAGATGCTTATCGAGCCGCAGCAGCTGTTTGTCGCCCACCGAATGCAACCCTTGTGCATCGGGCGTTACGGTTGTCGGCAGGGCCTGATCGGGCAAGCGATAGGGCGTCAGGTCAGGATTCCACAAGCGCGTCTGGCCGTCCGCCAGTTGCACCGGCTTCATGCCCTCGATGAACGGCGACAACTTGAACCGGACGACATGACCGAGGGTGGCTCCGGCGGCGAACGCACCCAACTGAACAACGCTTTCGAGTATGCCGATCGCTTGCTCACCCGCCTCGGCAAAGTGTCCTTCGGCCATATCCACCACTCCTTCGAATGCGCCATCAAGCAATTGATAGGTGGTGTAAGCCAGCATCAGCTCGCCCACAAAGGGTACGAACGGTGTTACCACCAGCAGTGCTACGTTGAAAATGTCCGAGAGCAGTTTCTCCAGATTGTCCCACCAGGCCCAGCGCGCCATTTGATCGGCGTAGGCGGTGGAAATCGCAATCTCTGCAGCGTCACCAAGGATTTTGTTGAGCTTTTGGCGATACAGATAACCCCATAGATCACCGTTGAAACGAGTCTCGCGATCATCCCGGAACCGCAACAGGCTGAATTGCAGATTGGGGTTGTCCACCGGTGTATCGCGCCAGCTCGGTGCGTTGGAACCTGGCGATGCGGGTTGCCATTTAACCCGGCTCAGGCGGTCGTTCAAACGTGAAAAGAAATGCCCACGCTGTTGCTGATTGACGAACTGGCTGAAGAACGTCTGATAGCTTGCCGGCGAGGACTTATCGCGCAATTGCCGGGTGAGCTCGCTCATGAATTCGAGCGCCGAGGCGTATTGCTTGAACGGATGTTCAGGGTCGTGGGGAACGTAGGCAATTATCGGGACAGGAGCTTTCGCGCTGCCTGCATCAGGGATGATGAGGACAATCCCGGTCAACGTCACGTCCATCAGGGCAAGGTTGTAATAATCGACCGGTTGACCGTTCCATTGCAGGTTGCGGCGGTCATCCAGCATGCCTTTGACAACGTGGTAGGCATCCTCGCTGAGGTCTTTTTTAATCAGCGCCATACGGGCGGCAACATTCATCGCGGACTTTTGGCTGAGCACGACTTTGTGTCGTAAAACCTGCTTTGCAACGCCATCGGACGGCAGTAGAAATGCATGCAAATGCTTTTCGTAGTGAGCACCGAGATCCAGTTCCCGACACAGTGACTTGAATTGTTCGACCGTCAGTTTGTGTTTAAGTGGCTTAACGCTGAAATGCCCATTGGCGTCAGGGCGAGTAATGAACTCCGAGTCCTTGCTGAAGACTTCGTTACGGGAAAAATTATGCAGCGCAGCATCCAGCAGAGAGACGGTGCGGCTTTTCGTTCCGGCAGCGAAGTCATGCGTCCACCATGATGTATTCACTGGCGCATACAAGCGCAGCCAGGTGTGCTCGACGTCATCCTCGACAGCAAAGCGCTGCTTAAGCGCCTCCTGCAACAAGGGTTTGGCAAAGGCGTAGACGTCTTGCAGGTTGCTCAGTGCGCTATCGACGCCGTTCTGGCTTTTCCAGGCCAGTTGCAGGTCGTTTTTCAGACGCTGGTGATCCCGGGTCGAAGCCTCTCGATGCCACTGTGCAAGGGTCGCGCGGGTATTTTTCAACTGCTTGATGCGCGCCGCATTACTGCTCAGCAGCCAGGCTGGAAGGGCTTTTTCGATTGTCTCGTAATGAACGCTGGCATCGGCAGGCGCCAGCGTTGAGGGTGCGGGCGGTCGTCCAGGCAAGGGAATGAGGGGCATTGAGGTGATCGTCCTTGATCAGAATGGGACAATCAGACTAGGCAACAACACTCACCTGAAAAAGCGCAAAAAACTGTTTGGAACTGCACTGAATTCGATGTCTGGCGTCGAAAATCAAGGTGTGAAAAATACAATGTTATCGCCTCGGCGCAAGCGTTCTGTGCATCAACGCGCTGCGGTGACCTCCGGCGTCTGGCACATCGTGTGCGTGCCCGGTTGCAAGTACGGTGACAGGATCGGCGCCATACCCTTGAGCACCTGCACCGGCAGTGCCGAGGTGAATTTGAAGTTTTCCGCCGAGCGCCCAGGCACGAAGGCGGTCAACGTGCCGAAATGATTGTTGCCGATGTAGAACACAAAGGTCGCAGTGCGGTTGATGGATTTCGAGCTGAGGATGCGTCCGCCGGAACCTATGGCTTCGATGCGGTTGTCACCCGTCCCGGTCTTGCCACCCATGACCAGTGGCGTGCCGTCGGCGATTTTGAAACTGCCGGAAACACGTTTCGCCGTGCCTGAATCCACCACTTGCGAGAGCGCCTCGCGCATGGCCGTGGCGACTTCCGATGGCATCACTCGTTTGCCGACGTGGGGGTCGTTGGTCAAGCGTGTTTCGTACGGGGTGTCTGCGGCAAAGTGCAGGCTGTCGATACGCAGCGTCGGCATGCGTACGCCGTCGTTGAGGATGGTGCCGATCAGTTCGGCCAATGCCGCAGGGCGATCGCCAGAGCTACCGATCGCAGTCGCCAGCGATGGTACGAGATGGTCGAACGGATAGCCGACCTTCTGCCAGCGCTGGTGAATTTCCAGGAACGCTTCGATCTCGAGCATGGTGCGGATACGACTGTCGCGGGCGCCTTTGTGCTTGCTCTTGAACAGCCAGCTGTAGACTTCCTGACGCTCGAACTGGCTGGCCTTGACGATTTGGCTGAACGTCGCGTCGGGGTTGTGCAGCAAGTAGCCCATCAACCACAGGTCGAGAGGGTGAACCTTGGCGATGAAGCCTTGATCCGGCAGGTCGTAGCTGCCGGGGCCATAGGAATCGTAGAGGCGGATCAGGCGATCGTCGGTGAGTTTTTCATTGAGCCTGGCGCCTTTGAGGTGCGCGCGCACGAAGGTGTTGAAGTCTTCCTGGCTGGCATCGGGCAACAGATAACGGTGCACGGCGGCCATGCGGATCGGCGTTGGACGCATGCTGTCGAGGAATGTATCAAGCCGTGCCTGGGTGTCCTTGTTTTTGTATTTCTTCCAGAATTTGAGCAGGAACGAGGTGCCTTCGCGGTCGGCGAAACTGGCCAGGTATTCCTGACGGCGCGGGTCACGATCATCCTTGAGCAATTCGGCGCTGCTGTTGGGGCCGGAGTAGGTGACGTAGCGCACCACATCGCGCATCAGGCGAATGAACGGCAAATTGATCGATTCACGAAGCGCATCGCGCAGCGTCGGTATGCGACCGTTGTCCTCCTTGCGAAAGTTGTGAAACACGTGCAAACCGCCACCGGTGAAAAACGCCTCGCCAGGGCTGGCGGAATATTTGCGATCCAGCGCCGCGCCGAGCATTTTCGACAGGTCGCGATCCTTGTTTTGCACCAGGTAATCGATGACCCACTGGCTCAGGCGATCCTGATCGGGGATTTCGACTTTCTTCAGCTCCGGTACCGACATGCCGCCATATTTGTCGTGCAGTTCGGAGATGATTTGCAGATAAGTGGTCAGCACCCGCATCTTCGCCGTTGAGCCGAGTTCCAGCTTGCTGCCTTCGTTGATGTCGAACGGCTGGTCGGTACTGTCAGTCTGGATGCGCACCCGCGAGCCGTCCGGGGTCAGCTCGAACAGGGTGAAACTGTAACGCACCTGGGTCGTGCTGGTCGGGGTGAGCAGGCGCTCGCCCATCAAGCCGATCTGCGCGGCGAAGGCCGGGTCGGCAAGTTTTTTCAGGTACTCGGTGGCCTGGGTCTGTAAGTCGCCTTGCAAGGTACTGGTGGCCGACAGATCGAGGCGGTCCAGGTCGTACAGCGGACGGTTGAGCATGCTCGCCAGACGGCTGCGGGCGACGCTGATGCCTTTATTGGTTTCGATAGGCTGGATGGTCGGTTGGGTCTGCCAGTCGCGGTAGGTGACTTTGCTGGCCAGTGCTGCATCGGCCACTGCGGCATCGATCACGCCGTTCTGCTTGAGCAGGCGCAAGTGGCTGTCGGTGAGGTCGGCAAGTTCTTCACGGCCCTTGGTCAGGTAATGTGAAGGGCGCCGCTGGGCGATCATCAGCGAGAGCATTTCGCGCAAGGCCAGGCCTTTGTCGGCCATGGATTGCGGATCGGTAGCCGGGCTGTTCAGTTGCTCGTTGGCCTTGGTGAAATCACTGCCGTACCAGACCCGCAAGCCTTCCGCCATGCCGTGCACTTCACCGTGCCCCGGCACCGCCGACAATGGCACGCTGTTGAGGTAATCGCGGACGATGTTCTGCCGTGCGCCGAGGGTTTGCGGGCCAGGCTGATAGGCGCGCACGCTGGCGGAAATCATCTGGCGGATTTTCTCCGCACCGGACACCGTCAGACCCTCCGGTGAGTGGCGGTATTTTTCCAGTTGCGTCGCCAGCGTACTGCCGCCAGCCGACTGACCGGGCAGGTGCAGTAATTTCGCCACCTGCGACCACGCGGCCATGCCGAAGCGGGGCCAATCCACTGCCGGATTGGCGCGGGGCTGTTTGGGGTCGAGCAGGAAGCGGTTTTCAATGAACAACAGACTGCTGACGACCACGGGTGGTATCGCCGCGAAGCTGGGATACAGCTGCTGCGGATAGTTGTATTTGTACAGCGGCGCAGCGCGGCAATCAGTGATGGTCAGGCCAGCCTGGATTTTTTCCGAATACGGCACGAACAGACCTTTGTCGGTGTAGCTGAGCAAGGCCGGAGAAAAACGCGTTTGCTCGCTGATCACGTAACTGCGCTTGAGCAGGCGCGGCAGGAATTCATCGAGAGAGCTGTAGCCCAGACGTAAATCGAACGGACCATTGCCGGGGTAACGGATCGCTTCACTGGGACCTGGTTCCAGCTTGTAGGTCAGCGAAGAAGCGTACTTGCTGACTTCAGCGGACTGGAAGCGCGAGGTGCGCATTTCTTTGGACGCAGCCAGTCCTGCCACGATCGCGATAATCAACAGCAACAACCAGAATGCCTTCCAGCCATGCCGAGGGCGGCGTGGTTTATCGGGGACAGGCGCTTGATCCACACGTTCAGTCGGAACCACGGTTTTACTCGAATCGGTTTGCCACAAAGCGCCCATAGTCGATTGATCCATCCACACAGATTGATCGGACTTGTCTGAAGCTTAGACGGTGGTTGGCGCTGGTGAAAAAATTGTGAAGGGTTGGGGGTGGGGAAGTGCTGAACAAATCTGGAAGTCGAGCAGATGGCTTTGAGGTTTGGAGATTTGTGGCGAGGGGATTTATCCCCGTTCGGCTGCGTAGCAGACGCAAAACCAGTCACCGCGGTGTGTCAGACAATCTGCAGTGACTGGTTTTGGGACCGCTTCGCAGCCCATCGGGGATAAATCCCCTCACCACAGGGGCAATGTGAGTCAGAGAGTTCTGAGTTAGAGCCGTTGCAGGATCAATTGCACTTAGGCAGGGGCATGACGGTGCACCAATGCTGTGCAATACTCGCCGCCTTTTTCAGCGGTGAAAATTCCTGCGAAACCCAGGGAATGCCTCTCCGTAAACCGGGCTTTTGCCGAGAGTTGTCGCTGAATGTTGTGGTTTATAGAGTGAAAAATCCTGCCCAAGGCTTTTTATACTGCACGCCCCGCTGATCTTGCAGGTTTTGTCCTACAAGACGCGTCTGCCCACGAGGCAAGCGCGGTTTCACAGCAGCCAAGGCTTATCGGTCGAGGCTTCGACACTCGGTGGTCATATCCAATAACAAGACGAGGTTGCACCCCCATGCCAGTCGGCAATCACCTGCCTCACGGCGAAACCGCTCAGGGCGGTCCGCTCAAACGCGAACTCGGCGAACGGCATATTCGCTTGATGGCGCTCGGCGCCTGTATCGGTGTCGGTCTGTTTCTAGGCTCGGCCAAGGCCATCGAAATGGCCGGCCCGGCGATCATGATTTCCTACATCCTTGGTGGCCTGGCGATCCTGGTAATCATGCGCGCCCTCGGCGAGATGGCTGTGCACAACCCGGTGGCCGGTTCGTTCAGCCGTTACGCGCAAGACTATCTCGGCCCGTTGGCCGGCTTCCTCACTGGCTGGAACTACTGGTTCCTGTGGCTGGTGACCTGCGTCGCGGAAATCACTGCGGTGGCGGTGTACATGGGCATCTGGTTCCCCGATGTACCGCGCTGGATCTGGGCCCTCGCGGCGCTGGTCAGCATGGGTTCGATCAACCTGATCGCGGTGAAGGCCTTCGGTGAGTTCGAATTCTGGTTTGCCCTGATCAAGATCGTCACGATCATCGCCATGGTCATTGGCGGGGTCGGCATTATTGCTTTCGGCTTCGGCAATGACGGCGTGGCGCTGGGCATCTCCAACCTGTGGGCCCATGGCGGCTTCATGCCCAACGGCGTGACCGGTGTGCTGATGTCCTTGCAAATGGTCATGTTCGCCTACCTCGGCGTCGAGATGATCGGCCTGACCGCCGGTGAAGCCAAGAACCCGCAGAAGACCATTCCCGATGCGATCGGCTCGGTGTTCTGGCGGATTCTGCTGTTCTACGTCGGTGCGTTGTTCGTGATCCTTTCGATCTATCCGTGGAATGAAATCGGCACCCAGGGCAGCCCGTTTGTGATGACCTTCGAACGTCTGGGCATCAAGACCGCCGCCGGCATCATCAACTTCGTGGTGATCACCGCCGCGCTGTCGTCGTGCAACGGCGGCATTTTCAGCACCGGGCGCATGCTCTATAGCCTGGCGCAGAACGGTCAGGCGCCGGCCGGTTTCGCCAAAACCTCGAACAACGGTGTGCCGCGTCGTGCGCTGCTGTTGTCGATCGCGGTATTGCTCCTGGGCGTAATGCTCAACTATCTGGTGCCGGAAAAAGTCTTCGTCTGGGTGACTTCGATTGCCACCTTCGGTGCGATCTGGACCTGGGTGATGATCCTGCTGGCTCAGCTGAAATTCCGCAAAGGCCTGAGCGCCAGCGAGCGTGCCGGCCTCAAATACAAGATGTGGCTGTACCCGGTGAGCTCGTACTTCGCACTGGCATTTCTGGTGCTGGTGGTCGGCCTGATGGCGTACTTCCCGGACACCCGCGTGGCGCTGTATATCGGCCCGGCGTTCCTGGTGCTGCTGACGGTGTTGTTCTATGTGTTCAAGTTGCAACCGACCGGTGATTCGCAAGTTGCGGCGCGCTCGGCTTCGTAAGTTGTAGACGCTGAAATCAAAGCCCCGGTCGCAAGGTCGGGGCTTTTTTGTGGGCGAGCCGTACTGTTTTTTCGCTTTGTACTGTTTCGCAACCGTGAGGTATGAAGCGCCAGCCTGTCGAACAGACTGACGCTTTTCAGCTTATGCTGCGGCGATTTCGTTTGGCTCGAAACTGTCCGCCCGCGCCATCTGCCACATCCGCGAATAAAATTCGCCGTTCACCTCTCCAGTGAGCAACTCCCCCGGTTTGAGGAACACGTGCAACTGCGAGAACAGTTTGATTTCAGTCGCCGACATGCGCCGCACCAGATGTTTGGCCGACAGTTGCGATGGATGTTCAAGACCTGCGGCGGCCAGCATTTCCGCCAAGGCTTTCAATGTGCTGCGATGGAAATTGAACACACGCTGCGCTTTGTCCGGAACCACCAGCGCACGCTGGCGCAAAGCGTCCTGAGTGGCGACGCCGGTCGGGCATTTGTTGGTGTGGCAGCTTTGTGACTGGATGCAGCCGATCGCGAACATGAAGCCGCGTGCGGAGTTGGCCCAGTCTGCGCCGATGGCCAGCACGCTGGCGATGTCGAAGGCACTGACGATCTTGCCGCTGGCGCCGAGCTTGATCTTGTCGCGCAGATTCAGGCCGACCAGGGTGTTGTGCACGAACAGCAGGCCTTCGCGCATCGGTACGCCGATGTGGTCGGTGAACTCCACCGGTGCGGCGCCGGTGCCGCCTTCCTTGCCGTCGACGACAATGAAATCCGGAAGGATGCCGGTTTCCAGCATGGCCTTGGCGATGCCCATGAATTCCCACGGATGGCCGAGGCAGAACTTGAAACCCACCGGTTTGCCGCCAGACAGTTCACGCAGTTGCTGGATGAAATGCATCATCTCGATCGGCGTGGAAAACGCGCTGTGGCGTGACGGCGACACACAGTCTTCGCCCATCATGATGCCGCGAGTCTCGGCGATTTCCCTGGTGACTTTATGCTTGGGCAGGATGCCGCCGTGGCCGGGTTTGGCACCCTGGCTCATCTTGATTTCGATCATTCGCACTTGTGGATTCTGTGCCTGGGTGGCGAAGCGTTCCGGGTCGAAACGGCCATCGCTGGTGCGGCAACCGAAGTAGCCGCTGCCCAGTTCCCAGGTCAGGTCGCCGCCGTGTTCGCGGTGATACGGGCTGATGCTGCCTTCGCCGGTATCGTGGGCGAAATTGCCGAGTTTCGCGCCTTGGTTGAGTGCACGGATCGCGTTGGCACTGAGCGAGCCGAAGCTCATCGCCGAGATGTTGAACACCGATGCCGAGTACGGCTGCGTGCATTGCGGACCGCCGACGGTGACGCGGAAACTGCTCGGATCGCTCAGCGGCGCCGGGCGCATCGAGTGGCCGATGAATTCAAAGCCCGCCTGGTAGACATCGATCAGTGTGCCGAAGGGCTTGTCGGCGCTTTCGTTTTTCGCGCGCGAATAGACCAGCGAGCGCTGGGCTCGGGAGAAGGGCAAGGCGTCGCTGTCGGATTCGAGCAAGTATTGGCGGATCTCGGGGCGGATGCCTTCAACCAGATAGCGGATGTTGCCGAGGATCGGGTAGTTGCGTCGCACTGCGTGGGGGCTTTGCAACAGGTCGAACACGCCGAGCAGGCTCAGCACGCCGGTGACGACGGTGATCGGCCACAGCCAGTCATGTTCGAGAAAAGGCAGGCTGGCGAGGGTGAAAATCACGCAGACGGCAAAGAAGGCGTAGCGGCTCAGGAGTGACAGGCTCATACGGTTTCCTTGGTTCGGACTCGGAATAATCAGCGAAGATTGAGGGATAAACACATTCCCCTGTAGGAGTGAGCCTGCTCGCGATAGCGGTATATCAGCTACAAATGATTTGACTGACCCGACGCTATCGCGAGCAGGCTCACTCCTACATAGAGAAACTTCACCAAACGATCAGGCGTTTTGCGCCTGAAGAAAAATCGAAAACAGCTCGGACTGGGATTTGATTCCCAGCTTGCTGTACATGTGTTTCTTATGGACTTTCACGGTTTCTACGGAGATTTCCAGCTTACGGGCGATTTCTTTACTGGAGCAACCGCTGAGCATCAGGCGGCCTACATCCAGCTCGCGGGCGGTCAGTTGCGCGCCCTTGAGTTGCTGCACCGACGCTTCCAGTTGCACGCGCCAGTCTGCCTGCGCAGGTGCGGCGGCGAGCGCCACGGTTTCGTTGATTTCATAGGGTAGCCGCTGGCGTAACAGGCCGAGCACCCACGGCTGAATCAGTGACAGCAGGGCGATCTGCTCAGAGGTAAAACGCTGTTCGCTGCCCAGCGACAGGCACAACGTGCGCTCGCCTTCGAGCTGGCAATTGAACTGGATTTCGTCGGCCACGACATTCAGACGAAAGTATCGCTGGTAATACTCGGTCAGCTCGAAATGCTCCGGGGCGACCTCCGACAGGCGATACAAACCGGTGCGCGATTGCTCGCGGCAGGCAATGTAAAACGGGTCGAGCAGATACAGACCGCGCAAATAATCCTGAAACAACTGATCAGGACTGCCGTCCTCACCGGGGCATTCGGCAAAGACCTGCGGGTGCTGATCGGCACTGAACAGCAGCGCGACCCAGCTATCGAACGGCACGTACTGATCCAGCAGGCGCACCAGTTGCGCCCAGAAATTCGGTTTGTCGAGCGCGTCGATCAGTTGTCCGACGGCGCGGTGCCAGGTGATGTCGTCAAACGAAAGTGTCATGCAACTACCCCTATCGGGTTACCCCGGCCGCGTGATTCCCTGGCCGGCTGCTTGCTGCGCATACTGGCCCACAGACAGCCACCGGGCAATCTTTCAGCGCCCGACGCTCATATCAAGGAATTCTCATGAAAGTCGAACTCGCCCAACTGGCGGGCCGTGACAATGCCACGGCATACAACCTCGAACGCGCCTTGGCGGCGATTGCCGCGTGTGCTGCCGATACGCAACTGATCGTGTTCCCGGAAACCCACTTGATGGGCTTCCCGACTGCCGAGACTGTCGCGCAAACCGCTGAACCGCTGGATGGCCCGACCGTCAGCGCGGTGTTGGCCGCAGCGCGCGAACGCAATATTGCCGTGGTAATCGGCATGGCCGAGAACGACAACGGGCGCTTCTTCAACACCACGTTGTTGATCACGCCTGAAGGCATCGCCCTGAAATACCGCAAGACGCATCTGTGGGCGTCGGATCGCGGTGTGTTCGAGGCCGGCGACCGCTACGCCACCTGCGAGTGGAACGGGGTGCGTGTCGGCCTGTTGATCTGCTACGACATCGAGTTCCCGGAAACCGCGCGTGCCCTGGCGCAACTGGGCGTCGAGTTGCTTGTCGTGACCAACGGCAACATGGACCCGTACGCGCCGACGCACCGCACCGCGATCATGGCGCGCGCGCAAGAGAATCAGGCCTTTGCGTTGATGGTCAACCGCGTGGAGGCGGGGGATGACGGTTTGGTGTTTGCAGGTGGCAGTGCGCTGGTCGATCCGCTGGGGACGTTGCTGTTCGAGGCCGGACGGGAAGAAGGGCAGTTCAGTGTTGAGCTGGATTTCGACCGGTTAGAGATTGCACGCAGGGATTATCGCTATCTCGATGATCAGCGTTTGAAGTTGCCGGGGGAGGTGGAGGAGCGTGGCGATGGTGTTCGTGAGTTGTTGATTCCACGCCGTTGACCGATGCCCTCACCCTAACCCTCTCCCAAGGGGAGAGGGGGCTGACCGAGTTGATTGTCCGAGGTACGCCGACCTGAAATACCGAGTCGCACTCAGGTTTTACCCGATCGTTCCCACGCTCTGCGTGGGAATGCAGCCCGGGACGCTCCGCGTCCCAAGAGCGGACGCAGAGCGTCCATTGAGGCGGTCCCACGCAGAGCGTGGGAACGATCAGCCAACACCAGAACAATAAAACACACCCGAAAACATTCGCCGAACCCGGCTCTGCCATAAATCCAATAAAATTCGGAGTAAGTCGCTCATGGCTCGTTTGCAACGCACCCTGTCATTAGGGTCGGTGGTGCTGTTCGGCATCGCCTATATGACGCCGATCATTGTCCTCGGCACCTTCGGTATTCTTGCGCAATCCACCGCTGGCATGGTGCCGGCCGCGTACCTGACCGCGCTGGTGGCGATGTTCTTCACCGCCATGAGCTACGGGCGCATGGCTGCCGCATTCCCGGTCGCCGGTTCCGCTTACAGCTACGTGCGCAAGGCGATCAGCCCGAAACTCGGCTTCATCGCTGGTTGGGCGGTGCTGCTCGACTACCTGTTCCTGCCGATGGCGATCTGGCTGATCGGCGCAGCCTATCTGGCGTCGGCGTTCCCCTCGATTCCGCAGTGGATCTGGGTGCTGGCGTTCATCGGCATCACCAGTACGATCAACATCGTCGGCCTGAAACTGGCCAACGGCATCAACGCCTTGTTGATGCTGGTGCAGTTCCTCGTACTGATCGCGTTCGTCGCGCTCTGCGTGCACTACATCGGCGGCGATGCGAGCACGCCGCTGTGGTCGAGCAAGCCGTTCTTCAACGGCGACATGCAGATGCCACTGATCATGAGCGGCGCGGCGATTGCCTGTTATTCGTTCCTGGGTTTTGACGCGGTCAGCACGCTGACGGAAGAAACCCGCGATCCGCGACGCACCATTCCCCGGGCGATCATGTTGATCACCTTGATCGGCGGATTGATCTTTGTGAGCGTGTCGTACTTTGTGCAGATCGCGCATCCGTCGTTGCAGTTCGACAGTGTCGACTCGGCAGCTTACGAGATTGCCCGCAATATTGGCGGCGATCTGTTCGTGTCGATTTTCCTCATCGGTCTGATCGTCGGCCAATTCGCCTCCGGTCTTTCCGCCCAGGCCAGCGGTTCACGACTGTTGTTCGCCATGGGCCGTGACGGGGTGTTACCGAAGTCGTTTTTCGGCACCCTGCATGCGCGCTTCGGTACGCCGGTCAACAGCATCCTGCTCTGTGCGGTGGTGGCGCTACTGGCGCTGAAACTCGACGTGACCACGTCTACCTCATTCATCAATTTCGGCGCGTTCCTCGCGTTCAGCCTGGTCAACCTGTCGGTGATCTTCCATTACTGGATCGCTGGCGAGAACAAAGGCCCGCGTGAGCTGGTGCTGTTTCTGATCTTCCCGTTCATCGGTCTGGTCGCGGACTTGTGGCTGATGGTCAGCCTCGATCATCTGGCGCTCTATCTGGGGCTGAGCTGGCTGGCCATTGGCGTGGTGTATCTGGCGATACTCACCGGCGGCTTCCGTCGCCAGCCTCCGGAAATGGATTTCCAGGAAGCGACCTGAGATCGTCGGCAACCGCTTTGCGCACAAACGGCGGGCATGTGATGCTTGCCGTTTTTGCGAAGGCTTTCTCTGTCATGTCGACTTTTTCCGCACAAACGCCTGCCCTGATCCGCATCGCCGCCGCGCTGTTGCTTAACACTGACGGCCAGACACTGTTGGTGCGCAAGCGCGGCACTACGGCATTCATGCAGCCGGGTGGCAAGATCGAAGCGCAGGAGTTGCCGGTGCATGCGCTGGCACGTGAACTGGAAGAGGAATTGGGTCTGCAGATCGATCCGGCGCAAGCGACGTTTCTCGGCCAGTTTTCCGCCCCCGCCGCCAACGAGCCGGGTTTCGTTGTACAAGCAGAGATCTTCCAACTGACCATCGATGCTGAGGTCACACCGGCAGCAGAAATCGAAGAGGTGATCTGGGTCGATCCTGCCACTGATCCAGCCGTCGAGCTGGCGCCATTGACACGCGACCTGATCCTGCCGTTTTATCGCCAATCATTGACGGCCATCGCCTGATCATCCTCGCAAAGGACTTTGCCATGATCCCGCTTCAAGACGTGCTGATCTTCGCCGCTGCAGCCTTGTTGATGGTGCTGACACCGGGGCCGAACATGATCTACCTGATCTCGCGTTCGATCTGTCAGGGACGCAGGGCCGGGATCACGTCGTTGTTGGGTGTGGTGGCGGGTTTCTTTGTGCATCTGTTTGCCGCGGCGGTCGGGTTGACTGCAGTGTTCCTCGCGGTGCCGATGGCTTATGAAGTGTTGAAGTGGGCCGGTGCGCTGTACCTGCTGTGGCTGGCCTGGCAAGCGGTGAAACCCGGCGCGCGTTCCCCGTTCGAGGCACAGCAGTTGCCGCCGGACTCGTCGCGCAAACTGATCACCATGGGTTTCCTCACCAGCGCGCTGAACCCGAAAATCGCCGTGTTCTACCTCTCGGTGTTTCCGCAGTTCATCACGCCTGAGCACGGTTCAGTGTTCACTCAAAGCATCATCCTCGGCCTGACCCAGATCAGTGTCAGTTTCAGCGTCAACCTGCTGATTGCGTTGTTCGCGGCAGGCATTGCGTCGTGGTTCGTGCGTAACCCGACGTGGCTGGCGATGCAGCGTTACTTCATGGGTTTTGTCCTCGGCGGCCTCGCTGTGCGGCTGATGCTTGAGCAACGCAGGACGGCTTGAACATGTGGATAGAACGGCTGGACGCCAGTCACGCCCTGGCTTATCGCGAGCTGATGCTTGAGGCTTATGACCGGCATCCGCAGGCTTTCACTTCCAGTGTGCGTGAGCGCGCAGTGATGCCGTTGAGCTGGTGGGAAGGGCGCCTGACCAGCAAGCTTGACGTTGTGCTGGGCGCTTTCGAGGGGGGCCGGCTGGCTGGCATTGTCGGTCTCGCCTTCGAGCCGCGCGAGAAAGCCCGACATAAAGCCACTTTGTTCGGCATGTACGTCTCGGCCGACTTCCGCGAGCATGGCCTGGGATTCGAACTGGTCCAGGCGGCACTGGCCGAAGCGCAAAACCACCCGGCATTGAAAGTTGTCCAACTGACCGTAACCGCCGGCAACGGCGCCGCCTGCAAACTCTATCAGCGCTGCGGCTTCATCCAGTTCGGCCTGGAACCGCTGGCGGTGCGGGTCGGTGAAGATTACTTCGATAAGATCCACATGTGGCGCCAACTCTGACTCCTGCAGTAAAGGCTTCAGCGAACTGCGCTGACACCGTCCAGGGTCGAAAACGAAGTGTCCTTGGCTGTCAGCAGGAAATCGCGCATGTACGGCGCATCGAGCATGTCCGCACGAATCGCCGCGTACAGCGTGGCAAACAGGCCTTTCTCGCCCAGGCGCTTGGCCTTTACGTAACCACGCGAGCTGTACTCATGCAGCGCCCAGTGCGGCATGCCGCAGACGCCACGGCCGCTGGCAACCAGCTGCATCATCATCACCGTCAGCTCGGAAGTGCGTACCTGTGCAGGCTCGATGTCGGCCGGTTCAAGGAAACGGGTGAAGATGTCCAGGCGATCGCGCTCCACCGGGTAGGTGATCAGGGTTTCGCTGAGCAAGTCTTCGGGGACGATGTACGGTTTGCTCGCCAATGCGTGTTGATTGGCTACCGCGAGCATGGCTTCGTAGGTGAACAGCGGCACGTAGGTGATGCCGGCGATTTCCAGTGGATCGGAGGTTACCACCAGATCCAGATCGCCACGGGCCAGTGCCGGTAGCGGGGCGAAGGAAAAACCCGAGGCCAGATCGAGTTCGACTTCCGGCCACGCGTCGCGGAACTGGTCGATGGTCGGCATCAGCCACTGAAAGCAGCTGTGGCATTCGATGGCCATGTGCAGGCGCCCGGCAGTGCCACCCGCCAGACGGCTGATGTCACGTTCGGCGGCGCGCAGCAGCGGCAGTGTCGCGTCAGCCAGTTGCAGCAAGCGCAAACCGGCGCTGGTGAAACGCACCGGTTTGGTCTTGCGGACGAACAATGGCATGCCCAGACGTTCCTCCAGTTCCTTGAACTGGTGAGACAGCGCCGATTGGGTCAGGTGCAAGCGGTCAGCGGCGTCGACCAGGCTGTCGGCTTCGCGCAGGGCGTGCAGGGTTTTCAGATGACGGATTTCAAGCACTGCAGGCTCCATGAAACAAATTTGTGATCATAGTGATTGCGGTGAGTTTGTCTCATGTTGGTGTAGCTGTCGACCAGCATGACTTTCTGCATGTCCGGGGTTTATGGCAGCGGAGCACTGGTAATGCTCCGCTGCTTTTACCTAGAGCTTTGAAAAGTGCCGAATGCCCAGCGCTCTACCGACATCGCCACGCCAGATCGCTTCGACCTGCGCGCCACTCGCGGCCTGCGCCTGCTGCCATTGCAGACCAAGGTTGCGCTGCTCGGGCAGTTTCAAATGAGCTTTGACGAAGTCTTCGAAAGGGACCTTGTCCGAGGTGTAGTGAAAGTGCGCATACCAAAGCGCGCGTGGCGGATTGGTGCTCAGATCGCGCACCTCGTACTCCTGGAGAAAGTCTTTGCGCCCGTCGGGTCGTTTGCCCAGTGCGCGCAGTGTGCCCTCCTTGCGGATATCGACCTTTTTCTGTTGCAGCAGATAGTCCAGATATCCCTCGGTAGGTGTTCTGCTGCGCAGTGACTGGTCGATGCGCAACGTACGGCCGAGGCTTAACAACTCCTGAGCCTTGTCCTGCAATTGCACGACCAGCGGCTCGTCTGGCGAGAGCCGCGCGATGGCATTCGCACGGGTACTCAGTTCTGTCGATTCACTGCCGAACATGTGTTCCAGATCGATTGGCAGCATGTCCTGGCGCGCGTAACCGGTGACTTTGCTGTTATAGGCGGGTACGGCGGCGAGACGCTTGCGGGCTTCGCTCAGCAGGGGTTGTACGTTGGTTGGCAAGGATTGAGCAGAGGCCGCAGGTTGCGCGTCCAGATGGTACTTGCCGCTCGAACGCGGCAGCCAGGTTTCCCGGTAACCGTCGAGTCCTGCGATGGTGAAACGCTTTTGCCGGGTCCCGGCATCAATACTTTCGATACCGATCAGCAATTGGTTGTCCTCGGTTTCAAACAATTGCTTGCCGCCCGCTTCTTTGGGCTTGATCGGCGGACGTTGCTTGATCGCTTGACGGGCATGCTGTTCAACCTGGGTCAGACCGTCGAGAAACGCCTTGACCTGCTCGAGATCCAGGTGCTGCGGATAACCCAGTGACCACGCGTTCAACTGACGTCGAAAGCTTGCGTAGATTTCCAGGCAGTCCTCGATCACACGGTTGCGTTGGGCAAGGCTGGCATGTACTTCAGGTAAATGATGCTGCGTCAGCAGAGCACGTCCGACCTTGACCCGGGCGTCTTTGAGTTGCACGTGAAAGTAGACCCAGGACAGGTCTTCGACCGCCTCGTAGTGGGTAATGATCTCCAGAATGTGCGCGGTTCTCAGGTAATAGTGCGTGGTTTCGCCAAACCGTTGGTTGAGTGGCGCGAGCTCCGCTGCCATTCTGGCTTTATGCGCCCGGTTAGTGATGCGGCTTTGCCAGAGATTGGCCTGTTCGATAAATCCGTGCTGGTGATCGAACTCCTTGAGGAAGTTTTTGCGCACGACTTTGCGTTGGGCCATGAGACTTATATGGGCTGTAGTGTTATCGACGGGTGTCGCGTCAGACTGCGCAACGAGTGCGTCGACACTGTTCAGATGTTCCAGCAGGCGTTGGCGGGAAATGGCGGCGCGCTGTAATGACCGATCAACCTGCGCCCATGCGCTGCGACTCTGAATGTCTTCGAGCAACAGGCGTTTTCTACCGTGACTCAGCGGCAGTAGTTCGGCAACATTCTGGTATAGCACCTGGGCGAGTTCGATATCGTTGAGACAGGCTGCGTCAACCGTCGCTTCCAGAGATTGACGCTCGGCAATGGGCAGTTGCCGGTAACGTTCCAGAAGTTGGTTGGAGTTGCGCGTCTGGGTATCAAGGCGCCGGGTGTAGGCATCGACGGTGTTGGTCAGAGTCAGTTGCCTGCGCAGTTGGCGATCGGTCCACCAACGTGGCAGCCACTGACGGATGGATTCGGGCCAGAGCGGGTCGAGGCCATTGGCCAAATGCCCGATGGCCGCGCCACCGCCGGCACCGCCGCCGTCCATCAACGTGCCATGCACGGCGTAATGGGTGTTCCATTGACCGGCCTCATCAAGGGCGATCGGCTGTTTATAGGTGCGCGCCCACGTGCCATAGAGCCTCCAGCCGCGTGGGGCATCGTGCAACTGAATACGGTAGATGCGCCCCTGACGCACCATGAAATCCCCATCGGGATGGCGATAGACATTGCGATAAATGCCGTGGCTATCGGTTCGCAGACCCGTCAGGGAAATCTCGAATTCATACTCGTAGCCCTTGAAGCGATCAAGTGACTGGCGCGCCCATTGCCATGAGGTCGGCGTGGCACCGGATTTTGTTGTCAATGCTGTACCGCGGCGCTGGCGTGGTATCAGGCGGGCGGCGGCGGGTACCGAGATCGTCGCTGGGAGAATATCCATGGCGGCATCGATCAGGGACAGCAACACCGATTCGACTTCCGCCAGACCATGCCCGATGTCTCCGCGTAGAAACGCCGCAACCGCGAGGTTGGCGCTGTTCCACGCGTCATACAGGGCGACCGAGGCACCAATGAATGGCAGCATGCCCACGGCCATTTTCAGGTAGTTGAACAGCGTGCCGGACTTCAGTGCGCATGTTTCCAGATACAAGGCGTCATTGGAGCGAGAACTGCTGCGATGAGCTTCCAGCATTCGGCCCATGTGCACATTGAGCAAGTGCGTGGCCAGTGACGTCGAGGTTGGCCAGGCCAGCCCGGTGCCGATCAGCGCGTGGAAATTGCGCAGTTGCGCCTCATTGATCCGGCTGACATGGCTGGCAAAATCGCCGCTCAAGGTGCGCCCGGCCAGATAGTTGACCATGCGCGCGTCTACGCAACGTTTGAACAGATCCAGACGTGCCTCTTCCAGCGTGGCGTACTGGCGCAGCAAAATCCCGTCGGTGCTGTCCGGTAAATACAGCAGGGTCAGGCCACTGACCTGTTCGACGATGAACGTCACCCCGGCCAGGGTGCTCGGCCCCTGGTGGGCGGTGTCCGCGCCGCCGACGGTCAGATGTGCAGGCAACAGCACGATACGTTGGCCCTTGACGCTATATGCTTCCCGCGTCGAGGCATCGATGGCAATCTTCAGCAGCGCGTATCCGGCGCTGTCGATATGCCGTTGCAGTACGGCGAATTCGCCTTGCAGCATGAGCATCAACCGCCATGGCTCGCTCAGGCATTCGCGCCGATACGCCAGGTCGAACGCTGATTCGTCGGGCATCCCAAGAAAGGTCTGGCGAATAAGTGTTTCATAACCTCCGGCCAGGTCCAGATCGGTTAATGAGCTGCGCAAATAGGCCGGAGTCAATCCGCTTTCCACCGCTTTTCGATCCTGCTCATCTTCGGCGCTGACCTTGACCCGCAGGAATGACAGTCGCCACCACATCGCCTGGTCTATGTTGTCCTGCGCCAGTTCCTCGAGGGCCAGTTCGCTGCGCCGGGTACTCGCCATCAGCGTGTTGCGTTGCGGTGTGCCAGGGGCTGCGCCGTCGATCAAGGTTTTCCGCCATTCGGTGCTATCGGGCAGATCCAGCATCACGGACACGCTTCGCTTGAGCGCGAAATCCTTGCGCAGTCGAGCGTCAAGGCGCTTTTTGCTGAAGGCGGGGCGAGCGGGCAGATCACGCTCGAGCAAGGCATGACAACGCTGCATGGCGTTGAGGTAGTCACGGATCAACGTTTTGATACGCGCGCGCTGTGCGTTGTCGAGGTTGTCCAGCCAGGACGGCAGGTTGCCGGCGAGTGCGGCGGTGCGTTCCTGTTCGAGGCGATAGGCATACGCCAGTTCGCGTGCCTGTGACAGGGGCACGGTCAAGCGTGTGAGATGTTGTTCGCGTAGTTGCTCCATTGCTGCCGCACGTTCGCTGGCACGGGAGGGCAGTGGATTTTCACGGATGACGGTTGCTGCCTGCTGCTCGCATTGGAACAGCTGCCGTTCAAGTACCCACACGAGCGGATCGCCGCTGATTGGCGTCAGTTGCAACAGCAACTCCCGATCATTGGCCGAGTGCTTGAACACCTTTTGTTCCAGCGCCTGACGTGAGCTGAAGCGCTGCAATCCGCCGGACTGCCCGGGCCAATACAGCAGCAGGCTTTCAGTGGCACCGGGCTCCAGCGCAAAAGGCGCAGCGATGACCAGCACACCGTTCAGATCCTCTCCCATCGGTTGGTCATCTGCCGCTGCCGCCAAAGTCACACGGGCAAATACTGTTTCCTGATGGAGCAGCGGACGCTCGGGTGCCTCGAGCAAGGCAATGATCCGCCGGTGTTCATCGACGGAGAGCTGATTGAGCGTCAGTTGCAGTTCGACTTCTGCACGCAACCCGCGTAACCGGGCCTGATGCAGGACGTGGTAATGGGCATTGGTGGCGTGGCGCAGCTCAAGCATTTTCAGTGGCGCGCGGTGGTCGAGCAACGCTGAAGCCGCGTTATGGCTGGCGTTTTGCGCCTCGCTCAAGGCGTCGAACTGTTGCGTCAGTTTCTGCCGTAACGGGGTGTTCAGGCTGGCTGCCACGGCATCGCCCAGCAATTGTTCGAGGGCTTTCTGCTCAAGAGCCAAAGCTTGGCTGCGCTGGCTGAAAGGAATGTCGGGGTTCAGCAGACCGAACAGGGTCGGGTCGTCGACAGGCTCTGCTTCATCGGGAGTTGGCAAGGGTGGTTCGGCGATCAGGCTCGACAAGTCGGGCGATGCGGGTGAAAGGCGCGCATCGGCTGGCAGGTTGAAAAGTGCTTCAAGGTTACTCCCGAGTGGGTCGTGATCGAGCGCGACTTCCACCACTGTCGGTGCTTTCAGCTGCGGCGGCCGGCTGTGTTTCTGGCAATGTCCGATCAGCCAGCGGTGCAGATCGGCGTGTTGCCTGAAGAGACTCAAGGCTGGCGAGTATGAAGGCAGATACAACAGATGACAGCCGGGCGAATCGTTGCCAATGCGCAATAGCAATGCACCCGGCAACGAGACGTGGCTGTCATCGGCACGTTTGAGCTGAAGCTGCGCGATATGCACCTCGGGTGTGACCGCTGTTGAAGGATCTACGGCCGCCGACAATGTCTGCAACTGTCCGATGCTGATCATCCCTTCTGCACAGGCGATCTGGCTGGCCGCCTCGAAGTGCTGACGGTAGATGCGCAGGGCCTGATCCCGGCGCGACAGTGGTGTGCCGGTTGCACGCAGGCTCCAGTCGCGGTCGCTGCCGGTCGGAAACCGGGCCATGAGGTCCAGCCACTGGCGGTGACAGTCGCGCAGACGTGCGCCAGCGCTCAGGTAAAGGTTTTGATCGAGGTTCGACCGTAGAGGCTGGTCCAGGCCGAAGTCGGCCGTAGAATGGGTATCGGACATGCGACAGGCTCCAGAAAACATGAAGGCCGGCTAATCCCGGTCTTCATGCCATTAGAGGCGAGCCGTCACTGGCATCTGCGGTACATAGTTATCGCTTTTTGCCGCGTTCGTTTCAGGAGGTGTCGAGGTCACGCGGGGCTGTCGTGAGCATGCGTGCATGACCATTCGGCAAACTTCATCAAACTGTCACGCAACTGTGGCAGCGCGCTTGAACAAACTTCATCAGACTCGCGCTCTACTGGGGTTCTGCGTTTCGGTGTTTTTCATGCGTTTATTTTTCCTGTTGGCCGCGCTGATGTTCGGCCTGCCGTCGATGGCGGCTTCGCGTTGCGATGTCAATGTACCGACCGAACGGGTCGACCTGGCGCAAGTGAGCCTGGCCTACCAGAGCATCGGCCGTGCATCGGATCCGGCGTTGCTATTGGTAATGGGCCTTGGCGGGCAGTTGATCCACTGGCCGGATGAAGTCGTGGCGGCTCTGTGTCAGCAAGGCTTTCGGGTGATCCGCTACGACAACCGTGATGTCGGTCTGTCGACCTGGCGCCAGGCACCGGCCGAGGCCAACCTGACGTTTGAAGTGCTGCGCTACAAACTCGGTTTGCCGGTGGCGGCGCCCTACAGCCTGACCGACATGGCCGACGATGCGTTGGGTTTGATGGATGCGCTGCACGTCGAGCAATTTCATGTGCTGGGTGCCAGCATGGGCGGGATGATCGCCCAGCACATGGCCGCGATGGCGCCGCAGCGAGTCGAGAGTCTGACGCTGATCATGACCACTTCCGGCGCCGAAGGGTTGCCGGCACCGAGCGCGGCGCTGGTGCAATTGCTGTCGCGACGCGGCGCACCGAATCGGCAGGCAGCGCTGGAGCAGCAGGCTGATTTGTTGGCAGCACTGGGTAGCCCGGCGGTCAGTGACGATCGGCAAGCATTGCTGCAACAGGCGGCGGCGTCCTACGACCGCGCGTTCAATCCTGAGGGCGTGAAGCGGCAGATCATGGCGATCCTCGCCGAACCGAGCCGGGTGGCGCTGCTCAATCAGTTGCGGCTGCCGACGCTGGTGGTGCATGGCACGGCGGATCCATTGCTGCCGGTGATGCATGGCGTGCATCTGGCGGCGCATATTCGCGGCAGCCAGTTGAAGCTGATTCCGGGATTGGCCCATCGTTTTCAAGAGGCGTTCAAGGAGCCGTTGCTGGCGGCGGTGCTGCCGTACTTGCAGGCGCATCGGGAAGACACATCGCACTGGGCGCAGATTGAGCCGGTGGTGGGCGGGAATTTGCTGTAACCGAGGGATTTTTGGTGTTGGTAGTTGCCCCTTCGCGAGCAGGCTCGCTCCCACATTTGGAATGCGTTCCCCTGTGGGAGCGAGCTTGCTCGCGAAGGGTACGCCACAAAATCCGGGGCAGGTGTATCGTGCAAACTTTCCCGCACGATTTTCCCCCGCGAGGTGAGTGATGAGTTCTGCCTTGAAAATCGATTTTGTCAGCGACGTCTCTTGCCCGTGGTGCGTCGTTGGTTTGTATGGCCTGTTACAGGCACTGGAAATCCTGCGCAACGAAGTGCAGGCCGAGATCCGTTTCCAGCCGTTCGAGCTGAATCCGAAAATGGGCGTCGACGGGCAGAACATTGCCGAACATATTCAAGAGAAATACGGCTCGACACCTGAGCAGTCGCAGAAAAACCGCGAAGCGATCCGCGCCCGGGGTGCCGAGCTTGGGTTTGCCTTCCGCACCGATGGCAACAGCCGCATCTACAACACCTTCGATGCACACCGCTTGCTGCATTGGGCGGGGCTTGAAGGTCTGCAATTGCCGCTGAAAGAGGCGTTGTTCAAAGCCTATTTCAGTGATGGCGGCAATCCGTCGGAACATCTGCAACTGGTGCAGATCGCTGAAAGTGTCGGGCTGGATCGCCAGCGGGCCGAGGCAGTTCTGGCGTCGGACGAGTTCGCCGATGAGGTGCGCGAGGAAGAGCAGCTGTGGCTGCAGCGCGGGGTGAGTTCGGTGCCGACAGTGGTGTTCAACGGTCAGTACGCGGTGACGGGCGGGCAGCCAGTGGAGACGTTTGTCGGGGCGATTCGGCAGATCATGGCCGACTCTAAGGGCGGTACCGTCAACTGAAGAGCAAAAGCCCCTCACCCTAGCCCTCTCCCGGAGGGAGAGGGGACCGATTGGGGGATGCTGGAGTGATACGCCGTCCTGAGCGTGCTGTACCGAATCCATAATCGACGGAATCTTTCAGGTCGATGTCAGCGGTCGGCCTCTTTCTGTGAGGGAGAGGGGACTGAATGGGGGATGCAAGAGTGATACGCCGTCCTGAGCGTGCTTCGCTGAATCCATAATCGACTCGGTTTTTAAGGTCGATGTAACTTGAACGACACCTCGGTCGGCCCCCTCTCCCTCTGGGAGAGGGCTGGGGTGAGGGTCAGCTGTGTAGCCGAACCCAAACGGTCACCAAAACAGTGGCGGCCATCAACCATGCCACCGCCGCCACGGCCAGTGACGCTTCAAGCCGCAATCGATCAACCATCACATACAACGTCGCCAGATACACAAAATACGGAATGATCGACCACATGCCGAACACGATCGTGGTCTTCAGATCGTCGATCGAGCGCCCCTTGCCGACGATGTAATGCGCGATCAGCGCAAACGTCGGAAACAGCGGCACCAGCCCGGCGATGTAGTAGTTTCTGGTCTTCGACAATGCCGCCAGGATCACCACCACCGCTGCGCCCAACAGGGCTTTGAAAATCAGGTCCACGTCGTTCTCGCTTAATGGCTCAGGCCGTACTTTTTCACTTTGTCGAACAGCGTGGTCTTGGCCATGCCCAGCTCAAGGCTGGCCTGCGTCAGGTTGCCGCCGCTGCGTTGCAAGGCATCGCTGAGCAGGTTGCGTTCGAAAGCTTCCACCGCTTCGGCGAAGGCCAGGCCCTGTCCGCCGCTGCTGGCGCCGGACTTCTTGAAGGCCGGCAAGCCGAGAGCAAAGCGTTCGGCGACGTTGCGCAGTTCACGCACGTTGCCCGGCCAGTCGTGGCTCATCAAATTCGACAGGGTCTGGTTATCCAGTTCTGGCAGCGCACGATCAAAGCGCAGCGCCGATTGCTGGGTGAAGTGTTCGAACAATTGCAGGATGTCTTCGCGGCGCTCGCGCAGGGGCGGCAACTCCAGCGTCACCACGTTGAGGCGATAGTACAAGTCGCTGCGGAATGCGCCGGCCTTGCTCGATTCGTCGAGGTCGGATTTGGTCGCCGCGATCACCCGGCAATCCACCGCCACACTCTGGTTCGAGCCGAGGCGTTCGAGGGTGCGTTCCTGCAACACCCGCAGCAGTTTGATCTGCAACGGCAGCGGCATGCTTTCCACTTCGTCGAGGAACAGTGTGCCGCCGTCAGCGTGTTCGATCTTGCCGATCCGCCGTTTGCCCGCGCCGGTGAATGCGTTGGCCTCATGACCGAAGATCTCGCTTTCAAAGAGGTTCTCCGGCAGACCGCCGCAGTTCAGCGCGACGAACTGTTTGCTATGGCGACGGCTGAAATCGTGCAGGCAACGGGCGACCAGTTCTTTGCCGGTGCCGGTCTCGCCTTCGATCAACACGTTGGCCGAGGTGTCGGCAACGTTGGCGATCAGTTCGCGCAGGTTCTGCATCGCCGGTGAGCGACCGATGATCCGCCCTTCAAGGGAGTCTCGTTCGGCCAGTTGTCGGCGCAGCGACGACACTTCGCGGGCGAGGCTGCGCTGCTCCAGCGCGCGCCGTGCGACATCCACCAGACGTTCCGGCGAGAACGGTTTTTCCATGAAGTCATAGGCGCCTTTCTGCATCGCGCCGACGGCCATGGAAATATCGCCGTGGCCGGTGATCAACACCACCGGCAGGCTGCGATCGCGCTGCTTGAGGCGGGTCAGCAGTTCCAGGCCATCAATGCCCGGCAGGCGGATGTCGCTGATGACGATGCCGGCAAAGTTTTCGCCGACCTTCTCCAGCGCTTCCTCGGCGCTGCCGACACCGACGCAGGGAATGTCTTCGAGGGTCAGCGCTTGCTGGCAGCCGAGCAGCACATGGGGGTCGTCTTCGACGATCAGTACACTGAGTTCGGGGTTCATATTGGCTCGGCAGGTGTAGGGCTTACCAACGGTAAACTGAGGACGAAGGTGGTGCCACCGCTGGCCGGGTGTTCAACACCCAGGTGTCCGCCGGTGGCGGCCGCGAGGCTGGCGGAAAGGGTCAGGCCCAGGCCCAGGCCCTGTTCGCCAGGCTTGGTGGTGAAGAATGGCTCGAACAGATGCTTGCGCGCTTCGGCATCGATGCCGTGGCCGTTGTCGCGAACGCGCAGGCGATACTTGCCGTTGAACTCCTCGCCGTCGAGCCACAGTTCGGGTTGTGGTTGCGCCTGCATGGCGTCGAGGGCATTGCCGATCAGGTTGACCAGAATCTGTTCGAGGCGGGTCTGGTCGATCTGCACTTGCACGTCGATGAACTGCCGATGCACGTTCAGCGCCGAGGTTTCCACCCGGGCACCGAGCACTTGCAAGGCGGCATCGACCGCTTTGCCGAGGCTGGCCTGACCCTGATTGTCGCCGCGTCGGGCGAACGAACGCAGGCTGGCGGTGATGCGGCCCATGCGGTCGATCAGGTCGTTGATGGTGTTCAGGTTGGTGCTGGCGACATCGAGCTGACCGCGTTCGAGGAAGCGTACGGTGTTGCCGGAGAGCGTGCGCATCGCCGCCAGCGGCTGATTCAGTTCGTGGGCAATGCTGGTCGACATCTGGCCGATGGCCGCGAGTTTGCCGGCCTGCACCAACTCATCCTGCGCGCGGCGCAAGGTCTCCTCGGCCTGGCGGCGTTCGCGGATCTGGCTCTTCAGTCGCTCGTTGCTGGCGCGCAGGTCGGTAGTGCGTTCGGTAATCCGACGCTCCAGCTGATTGTTGGCTTCCTGCAGGGCTTCGCGGGCGGCGAGGCGGGTGGCGATGACCTTGCGCCGCTCGTTCCAGGCGATCAGCAGGAAGGCGACCAAGGCAAACGCTACAGCGACGAGAATGCCTTGGTTGATCGCTTCGCGACGCAGATCCTGAAGGGGCGTGAGCAGGGTGAAATTCCACGGCGTGTCACTCAGCGGTCGGGTTTGCGCCAGATAGCTGATGTCGTCCTCGCCTGACTGCACTTCACTGTTGGCCGGGAAGGTGAGTTTCTCCACGCCTTCGGACAGGGTTTCGCGAGCCAGCGGTTGCAGTTCGTTGAGCGGGAACCAGTAATACTGCAGGCTGCGGGCGAGTTTTTCCTTGGTGGCTTCACTCAGGGGAATAACCGCTTTCAGGCGCCGGGCCGGATCGCTGGAGAGAATGATGATGCCGTTTTCATCGCTGACAAACGCTTCCAGACGCGCCCGCTGCCAGCGTTCTTCCATGGCCTCAAGGCGCACTTTGACCACGGCGACGCCGATGATCTTGCCGTGTTCTTCGAGGCCATGGGCGAGGTAGTAACCGGGTTCACCGTTGGTGCTGCCGATGCCGTAGAAACGCCCGGGTTCGCCGCGTACGGCTTTCTGGAAATAGGCGCGAAAGGACAGGTCTTCGCCGAGGTAGCTGTCGACATCGCGCCAGTTGCTGGTGGCCATGACGCGGCCGGTGGTGTCCATCACGTAGATGGCCCGACTGCGGCTGCGCCGGTTCAGGCCTTCGAGGTAAGCGTTGACCGTTTCCCGGTACTCCGGGGTCGGGTCGGCCAGCAGCTGCGAAACACTGGTTTCGAGTTCCAGCAGGCTGGGCAGGTAGGTGTATTTGCTGATCTCGCTTTCGACCGCGCGGGCGTGCAGTTCCAGTTGACGCTGGCCGTTCTCGCCGAGGCTGCGGATGCCGAAATGTTCACTGGTCCAGAAGCCGATGAAACCCAGGCCGATCATCAGGGCGATGATCAGTGGCGGCAGGAACAGATGACGAATCAGACGGGGCTTCACGGCAAGTGATGGCGGCGCTGCGCGATAGAGATTGGGGTCGCATTTCATCACAGATGCCTTGGGTCAACCACCACAACAAACTTCACCAATCCCCTGTAGGAGCTGCCGCAGGCTGCGATCTTTTGACTTTGTTTCTAAAGATCAAAAGATCGCAGCCTGCGGCAGCTCCTACAAGGGGAGGCGGTGTTGCTTTTAGTGCTGCAGGATTTTCTCGAGGAAGTGCTGCGCGCGTTCGGAGCGGGCGCTGATGTCGCCGAAGAATTCCTCTTTCGGGCAGTCCTCGATGATCTTGCCGGCGTCCATGAAGATCACCCGGTCCGCTACTTTACGGGCGAAGCCCATTTCGTGGGTCACGCACATCATGGTCATGCCTTCGTGGGCCAGTTGCACCATCACGTCGAGCACTTCGTTGACCATTTCCGGGTCGAGCGCCGAGGTCGGTTCGTCGAACAGCATGACGATCGGGTCCATCGCCAGCGCGCGGGCAATCGCCACACGCTGTTGCTGGCCACCGGACAGTTGCCCCGGATGCTTGTGGGCGTGGGCCGACAGGCCAACGCGTTCGAGCAGTTGCAGACCTTTCTTGGTCGCCTCTTCCTTGCTGCGGCCCAACACCTTGATCTGCGCGATGGTCAGGTTTTCGGTGATGGTCAGGTGCGGGAACAACTCGAAATGCTGGAACACCATGCCGACGCGCGAACGCAGTTTCGGCAGGTTGGTTTTCGAATCGGCAATCGAGGTGCCGTCGACGACGATGTCGCCTTTCTGGAACGGCTCCAGCGCGTTGACGCATTTGATCAGGGTCGATTTGCCGGAACCCGACGGGCCGCAGACCACGATCACTTCGCCTTTTTTGACCTCGGTGCTGCAATCAGTCAGCACCTGGAAGTCGCCATACCACTTGTTGATGTTCTTGATAGAGATCATACGGCTAACCTTTTTTGCAGACGCTTGACCCGCAGCGAGGCGGAAAAGCTGATGATGAAGTAGACGACACCGGCGAAGATCAGGAACTCGTTGGAACGACCGGTGATGTCGCCGCTGGAGCGGG